>TARA_R100001594_G_scaffold3631_2_pt1 | contig 25454 bp, 35 predicted proteins | sample TARA_R100001594 | Tara Oceans TARA_R100001594 (sample SAMEA2622752) | marine metagenome | biome: marine biome (ENVO:00000447); feature: marine epipelagic mixed layer (ENVO:xxxxxxxxx); material: "saline water (ENVO:00002010), including plankton (ENVO:xxxxxxxx)" | depth 150 m | reverse complement strand
GTTCTGATGTTACAAGAGGTAACTCCCCACCATATTGCATACCGCTCGGTATTGATAATACTTCTGGAATTACTTCTGCTTCCGATTCTGTAGCACCCAAAGGCGGTACTAGTTCTTCCTGTATAGGCCCATCCTCAGATGTAGGTGCTTGTGTATCTAGGCCAGCCACTTTCCTTTTATATCGATCTGCTACAGCTTCCATTCCTATTTTAGTTAAAGCGCCCTTTTCTATTCCAGTATTTTGAGCATCAATAGATTTCTTAACGTTTCCAGCAAATTTTCCAGAAGGATCTATTTTATAAGTATTTTCTATAGCTTGTACTTCTTCTGGAGAATATTGTGATGTAGGTGCTTGTTGGGTAGGTACTTCTTGGTTTTGGGCATCAATAGCTGCTTGAATTGCTAACCTTCCAGATGTTAGGCCTTCAGGTGCTGTCGGAGTTTTTATTTTTTGGGCATCAATAGATTGCCGAACGTTTTCAGCAAAGTTTCCAGAGGGATCTACTTTATAGGCATTTGCTATAGCTTGTCTTTCTTCTGGAGAATATTCTGATACAGGTATTTGTTGGGTAGGTGTTGCTATATTAGGGGCTGTTGCAACACCAAACCCCTTGTTTGCATAAGCCACAATACGTGGACTCTTTATATCTGTATGGTGTCCTTGAACATATAAATTACTCGCGGCTTCCTTATTTCCTGCAAACACTCCCACTAGAAGCCTATCCCCTTCTCCCGGTTTCTTTTTACCTGTTTTATCTTGAATATTTTTCTGGAGGATATCCGCAGTAAACATCATATCCTGCAAAACAGGATCTACTTTTGCAGCATCTTTATGCTTTAGTAGCTCTCTAAACTCAGGAACTTCTCCTGCTAACCTTTTTAGTCGATTATATGCGGGATCAACAGAACCTTTTACAAATTGGTACGCTCCACTTGCGGATGTTGGTTTTTTACCCCTTTCCCCCGCAGGTGATTTATTTTTAGCCGTATAATCCCCACCACTTTCTAACTGTTTTACTTTCTCACGAAAGGCTTCAAAATTAGCTACTTGTTTGTTAACTTCAGCTTCAGAAAGCGCCCTGCCCTGTTTACGAGCTATTCTTCGTATCTCTCCCCGCAACATCTTCATACGAAGGGCTTCTAATTCTCGCCTTCTTTTATTTGTCAAAGTCGCCATAGTTGCCTACCTGCTTATGCTAGAGATGATACCATTATCCAACGGCTGTCTGTAACAGAGTATATACAAGTTACGCATCCTCTGCCTGTTGTAGCTACATCAGACCCTGTATTTGTGTATATCCTGTTAGCCGCAGTTGAACTACTGCTATCGTTAGTTATCGTCATGTTCTGTGATGTTGAATTATAAAGAACAATAATTGTCCCATCAGGGTTGTTATCGCCTGATTTTATAGGCGCTGTAATACCTGTAATATTAAAAACACCCGTTGGCCCCGTTATTCTTACAAAACTTTTGCCGGGACTCGCAATGTTATTATTTGCGCCATTTGCCAAAGTCAATGCGCCAACAGGTAGCTGAAAAGTACCCGTTATCATCGTATCGGTACTCATGGCTGCTTTAGAATCTATAATTGTAAAAAACGAGGTTATACTATTTACTAACGTATTAAAGTACGATTGTTCATACGTTTCCGGCGCAAGTGGTAATGATGGGGAACGAAATTGCTCAAAAGCCACTAACCTCTCCTCCCATCTGTTCTAAAATCTGCTCTGGGGACTCCAAGCTCCCAAGCCACATTCTTCGCAGTCGATTCTATTTTAAACCCTAAAGAACGCCCTCTGGCCCTCATATGAGCCTGTTGCGTATATTGGTCTATTGTCACTGAGTTAACAGCAGTAACCGCATCAGTAAGGGTTTCACCAGATTCATTAGTTGTATAAGAAGCAGATCCGGGGAATTTCTTAGCAATCACACTAAAATTAACCGTTGGCGTAACCGTTTCTCCCCCTGTACTGGCTGCTATATCTGTTGTCGCATTGGAATATGTAAAATCTATATCCGGCAACACACGATTCATTAAAACAAACCGATCTCCCTGATCGTATGATACCTGTGCAGAAGTAATGAAAGAGGCCAGTGCTGCATGAGGAGATGTATCTGTAGCTGCATTATTACCTGTCTCATGCTGATAGATGTTCTTATCTATACCTGCGCCATATGGTTTTGCATAAATCCCCGTATCCTGCCATGCAGTACGTGAGAAAGATGCATCTCCCTCAGTTGTACCGTCACAATCCCCATAAAACCATATGTTTTCCAGATAGTTATACGCTACATAATGCGTAATAGTGGTTGCTCCCGCAGTCGGGTAAAACCACCATACTTCATGGTATTCCGAATTAAGTGCGGCAAATATCTGATCTGCTTGGTCTATGTTATAACTTTCAAACACTTCTTCCTGCACAGTACAATCTAACGTACTAATACGTCCATCATATCGGTAGAATTTATTTAACCCCATCCAATACGTCACACCATCTACAGTAGCTACCGCGTTAGGCCCAATCAGAGATGTGTTAGAACTAAGTTCATCTAGCCTGAATACATCAAAAGTTCCGGTAAATTTAAGCGAACTAAGTGAAGATTCCGTAAAAATGAGTGTTTCTCTGGTAGTTGGGACACCACGCAGTATCTGAGAGCCGTTTTGAACTGTTAGTGACCCAGCAGTAGTTAGATCACTAGGCGTAAAGTTAAAAGGATTACTTACATCAGACCACCGTATTAATAAAGGATCTCTATCTGGTGTTCCTGATGCGGGATACGGAGTACACCCCAATGCGATAATAATGTTGCTTTGATTATCCTGTGCAATCATAACCTGAGTAACTTCATTAGGAACTTCTGTTCCTGAAGAAGGAGAAGCACTTAGTAAAGCTGCGGCTGTAGATGGTGTAGATTGCCAAACCCAACGATATATTTCTCCATAACGTATATTGAACAGTAAATCATCCTGATAACGAGTAAAATAAATTAACCGCATAGGGTTAAATATCCCTGCCCCCGATCTTGGTTCATTCCAACCACCATCTCTGGTTGTACCACTTGGTAAAGTTACCGTAGCACCTGCGGTATTCCATGTTCCTGCACCCCAACCAACACCTTGGGCATTAGTGTCATTGCCAATCGCTATCTGATAACTTGCATTAGAACTTCCACCCCCGTTTCCACTATCACTACTATTAGCTGCAATAGCATCTCCATTAGCATCTAATGCGGTAAAAGTAAAAGTACCGTCAGTTGGTACAGTATCAATCTTGTATTCTTTATTTAAAACAGCCGCTGTGATAACCCCACCTAGAGTAACCGCACCACTAAAAGTAACCCAATCCCCAACTAAAGCACCATGGCTTGCATCTGTCGCAGTAATAGTAGAAGACCCATTTGTTGCAGCAAATACGATACCTCCAGCCCCCGCAGTAGCTCGTATAGGTGTAATGTTATAGCTAGTACCCCCACCATTAAGTAATACTTTTTCAGATGTACCTAGCGCAAGGTACTTAACTCCCAATAAACCAGAAAAAGAAAACAAACTGCGACATATACCATTGAATTTTGTAACAGTATGTTTTGTCCATCCCCCTATTTTTTTAGGGAACCCTTTAAAAAATCGAACCTTATTACAGGCATACCAGCCCCCTTCTTGGGCATAATCAGTAATATCCCTGTTAATTCCCGACTTAAAAGTTAGTTTCCGTAGAGCCATTACGCTACACCTTCCATCCCAGAAGTAGTTAAATCCAAAGAAACCTCACAAGTTTTCTTATTTCTATTTAGCCACCCTCTACCAAAAGTATTAAAAGTAGATAATCTTTTATAAAACGCCTCACGCTCATCTGTTAATTTAGTAATAATGGTTTGCGGATCTACATTGTAGACCGCTTTTAGTGTATTAGGGCCAATTACTCCATCACTTGTAGCCCCCACAACCCTCTGTAAAGCCTTACCTGCTCTGGATACTCCTGAGTTAACCGCCCAGTCAAATACACAAAAATCAACCCCCGAAGGCAACTCATCACCTTTCACCTTATCCCAGTAATTTGCTCTATAGATGAGGCGCACATCGCCTATTTTCATATTCCTCATTTCTTCTTCAGTAACATCACGCCCTAAATACTTTTCATATACCGCTTGGGTAATCCCCATATTAGTACGCCCACCCGGATCTTCAGGGTGATCCACATACCCACCTTCATGCTCTAATACAGTGTCCAGACTTTTTATAAAATTATCCTGCATTACTTCCTAAACCCTTTAATACCACGAATACCAAAAGAGGCGGCTATAGACGCATACATAGCGTAAGTGAACCAATCCGGCGCTATCTCCAATGCTGCAAAACCTTCAGCAATATAGGGTCTACACCACGGAATGAATGAGGCTGCAATGATGGCTATGAACAAAATAGTCCACGCCTCGTCTTTCCAGCTATCCCTACTAGCCTCTGCCATAATCTTTTCCCAGCCAGCTTCGTGTGTGGCAGAAACCCGTAAAACTTCCGCTTCCGCTTCCGCCCTTGCTACTTTAGCTTTAGCTTTAGCTTTTGATTTCTCTACCTGCCCTTCTACCAAACTTCCGGCTATTTTGGCTATTGGTGCTAAAAAATTTAACATTCCCCCTCCTAGACAAGCCTATCTATACGGTTGTTCTCTTGAACCTGTTCAACTTCCTTTTTTTGCTCTACCTGTTCAGGTTCTCTACGGACATCCTCTACAGGACGCTGTAGGTAAGCCTTCCGTATTTGCGCTACGCTAGATATTTCACAACTCATTTTCTACTCATCCAAGCTGACACACCCATATAAGCTCCCACCACACCAGCTAGGGCAATATAAAATAACCCCAACAAATCGGATAATGCAGTAACACGAGAATCAGGTATGGCCGGAGTAAATAATAGAATGGTTCCCATAATCATAGCAGCCATTGCTACCCAAGCCATTTGCTTCTGGGCTTCACTTTTTTCTTCACGAAGCTCCAGTTCAATCAATTCCTGATGTCGCTTTATTTCTTCATCGCTCACAGTACCATCATGGTCAACATCATATTTAGCGTATATGGACTCAGGGTCTAATTTTTTCGGAGTCATTAGTGCAACCTCAATAACAAAGTAACAACCACACCGCCCATCCCAGCTAACAAGGCAAAGGTGTGTTGTCTTATATTGCGTTCAATATTGTCCAATCGGTTAAATATTGTCTTGTCTCGCTCCTCGCAACGTGCAACGTGCGCTTCTAGTTTAGCTGTTACGGCATAAATTTTTTCTTCTGTTTGTTCCATATTATCCACCTAAACTAGCCACTTTAGCCTCTAATGCCTCAATCCGCTCCATTGCCTCCTGAAGTGCTTTTAGGGCTTTCATATGGATAACGGAATACTTCACGCTTTTGAAGGATTTTTGATTCCCACTGGAATCTAAAACAGGAACATCATCACCCCCATCATCCGCCGGATTGAACTCCAAGTGTGTTTTCACCAGCTTATCCATACCTGCCGATTCAAGTTCTTGGGCGATGACACCTATTTGAGTCGGGCCAGAGGTTTTATCGGCAATGTAGGAGTATTTACGGACACGCATCGCTTTAATATCGTTCCACTGACTGCCGCTATCAACAATGTGTTCTTTAAGTCGTGCGTCGGATGTCGAACCATATGAATTGGTCGCAGACATGAAATCGCCATTAACCTCTATTTCTGATTTGAGCGTACCGCTTACTTTATTTTGCCATACAGGATCACCAGCGGTGGTTCCATTCGCCACCACCATCTTAGTAAAAGTCGTCCCGTCTGTTCCCTGATCGTCATAGATAATAATCCCTTTCCCGTCCATGTCCGTATAGTTGTCGTTAGCCTGATTACGGCCCATGTAAATAACGCCTCTTTCATAGAAAGAGTTAAGGGATGTGTCACCAGCCTCTATGCGAAATCCTTGAGTGAGATAAACATTTCCCGTAGAGTTAATTTGTACTGCGTCCGTGTCACTAGCAGTCCCGATATACCCATTGTTGGGAATGACAATGTTGCCACCAGTGGTCATCAGACCTCCGCCATTATATGTGCCGGATACTGTGAGATTCCCACCGGAAGATAAGGACATTTTTTCAGATGCTGCTTCTGATGCGGCTGTCCTAAAAGACAGCTTGGTAGCGTTATTATCAGCAGCGAAAGTTCCCTCTGAAACGGCTGCTACTTCTGCTGCTACAAGAATAGCGTCCGTACCGCCCGATTCATCAGGCGCTTGAAATTGGATCTTGCCTAATTCCTCATCTGCGATAATATCTGTCTCGCCTGTCTGTAACGTCAATACAAACGGCTTGTCATCTCCCGTATTTGTGTTCTTAAAAACTAATCCAACATCCGCACTATGGGTTACGGTGACATCTGCATCTGCTCCAAATTTTATTGCTGAACTATCTGTTGGTAGTGTTAATGCACCACCAGAGGTTAGTGTCATTTTTTCAGCAGCAGCTTCTGATGCGCCCGTTTTAAAAGATAGCTTGGTAGCATTACTACTTGAGCTAAAATCTCCTTCTGATACTGCCGCAACTTCTGCTGCGACAAGTATAGCGTCCGTACCTGTACCTTCATCAGGCGCTTGAAACTGTATTTTGCCTAACACATCATCAGCAGCGACATCAGTATCACCTGTCTGTAGTAGTAAAGTTGCTGGACTAGAACTTGTTGCTGGGTTTTTAATAATCAAATTATTCAGATTAAGATCAATAAACGCATCTGTTATTGCAGCACCAGCCCCTGCCCCATCACTGTATATAACCTTCACATGACCATTTGGTACAACAACCTCACTTCCTGAACCCTGCTTCATGGAAATGTTATACCCTCCAGACGTAGCATTTTCTATAATCCAGAGTTTACATACCGTATTGGGGAGCAGAGATACCGTGCAAACAGAATCAAGTGTTCCTGTATATTTTAAGTATAAGGCTCTTCCGGGGTCTGTTGCGCCATCTGCTATAGTTGTTGAAAAAGTATCTGCGTCCTCAGTAATTGCTTCTGTAGCATAACCAAATGCTTCGGCAATCAACTCAAGATTAGTATTAGTGGTTGTCCCCCACGTAGTAGATTGTTCCCCACTACCTATCTCTTCAAGTCGTAAGTCATTAACGTATGTACTTGCCATAATATATTCCTATGCTGCTATATCTTCCCAAGTTATTGACTGTGAATCATCAACTGTAGCCCAAGTTATTGTCTGTGAATCATCTACAGCAGACCATGTTACCGTTTGTGAATCATCAACGGCTCCCCAAGCCTTAATTCCTACAGTACCAACAGCACCTGTGGCAGATACACCTGTGGCAGATATAGCGGCCCCACCTGTAACCGTGACTGATCCAACAGAACCTGTACCAGATACGCCTGTAGCAGATATAGCGGCCCCACCTGTAGCCGTTACTGACCCAACAGCACTTGTACCAGCTACACCTGTGGCAGATATAGTAGCTCCACCTGTAGCCGTGACTGATCCAATAGAGCCTGTGCCAGATACACCTGTGGCACTGACCGTAACGCCTGTGCCGCCTGTGGCAGTAACCGATCCAACAGCACTTGTACCAGCTACACCTGTGACAGATACATTAGCATCTCCTGTTACAGTTACCGATCCAACAGCACTTGTACCAGCTACACCTGTGGCAGATACATTAGCATCTCCTGTTACAGTTACTGATCCAACAGAGCCTGTAGCAGACACGCCTGTAGCACTAACGGTAACGCCTGTGCCACCTGTAGCAGTTACTGATCCAACAGCACTTGTACCAGCCACACCTGTAGCACTAACTGTTACCGATACTGATGCAATAGTTTCTGCGGAAAAAGGTGCTTCGGAAAATGTCTGTAGTGTGAACATTCTCTACGAAGCCTCTAGTGTTGCGACTCTTGCTTTTAAAGCAGTCATCTCAGACTCAAGCGACTCTATTTTCGCCATTGCTTCCTGTAACGCCTTCAGAGCCTTCATGTGAATGACAGAATACTTTGCGCTTTTATAAGATTTCTGGTTTCCATCCGAGTCGAGAAATGGCGTTTCGCCAGCATCATTATCGGAAGGCAATGTTTCAAGGTGAGTTGTGACGAGCTTGCCCATACCTGCTGATTCAAGCTCCTGAGCTATCACGCCGATCATGTTTGGAGCATCTACATTTTCATCTTTGAAAGAAAACTTGCGAACTCGAATGTTTTTTATGTCATTCCATTGACTGCCTGAATCAACGATGTTCTCTTTGAGATTTAAATCGGAAGTCGCTCCGTATGAATTAGTTGCTGACTGAAAATCGCCGTTCGACTCGATCTCGGATTTAATGACATTGTTCAAACGATTTTGCCAGACCGGACTTCCTCCAGAAGTATTGTAAACTCTCGTTACGGTGTAGGTCGTCGCATCACTAAGATCGTCATAAATTATAAAACCTTTTCCAGACTGATCATGTTCAGCGCCATCAGACGTTTGGCCTAGACGAACCCACCCCCGCGCAAAATAGTGATTCAAAGAGGCAGTCCCGTCACCGAATCTTGATCCTTGGTCGCCCGTCGTGATTCCTCCGCCAGTGATCAAACGTCCTGAGTCGCTTCCATCGATTGTTAAAAAAGTCGTATCTACACCATCATCTGTGCCTTTGAAAATAATGTCGGTGTCATCACCTTGGGCATCGATTGTGATATTACTTGAGGTCGCGATAATAGAATTAGTAACAACGCTGCCAGATACCGTAAGATTCCCTCCAGAGGACAAAGACATTTTCTCTGTAGCGGCTTCACTAGCCCCTGTTTTAAACGACAATTTAGTGGCATTACTACTTGAGCTAAAATCACCTTCTGAAACGGCTGCTATTTCTGCCGCCACTAGAATTGCATCCGTTCCCGCCGCTTCATCTGGAGCTTGAAACTGTACCTTCCCTAGTGCGTCATCTGCTGCAATATCTGTCTCGCCTGTTTGAAGTAATAGAACCGCAGGTTTGTCATCCCCTGTTTCTGTGGCTTTTATAGTGACATTGCCTTCCGCATCACCATAAATTGCCTTACTAGCCGGATATACTACAAAGACATCTTTACTGTCTGAAGAAAAATTTACCGCATTATTGGAGTTCGTAGAAGCCAGTACAGTTGTCCGGGCTAGTGTTGTCCCACTTGACGTATAAGTTCCTAGCCCTACTTCCCAGTTTGTACCGTCAATAACGGCGTAATAAGTAGTATTTCCATCGCCTATTGCAGAAAATGCCTGAAATCCAGATGCTGCTCCAGCTAAAGTAAGCGTACCTGTACCAGAAGTGGTAGAGGTTTCCTTAACACGATCTTTTACAACTAAGGCCATTGTGGTTAGGCGATCCTTATAATCGCGTTACTAGCGTCTGCGGCAGGAAACGCAATCGTAAAATCACCCGCAGTAGATGTCTTGTCAGCACCAAAATTTAAAACAAGGACAGAGGTATCCCCAGAAGTATCCTCATTAAAAATTAAAGCCCCTCTAGCAGTTATGGTACTAGATGACCAAGTAGTGTCTGCAAAATCCGTTATGGCAGTTGTGCCATCAAGAGAAGGATCTACACGAGTTAACGTGTTACCTTTAGCCGTATAATTAGTTCCACTAACTTCATTACTTGTAGTATATGCTGTAGTAGAAGCACCTAAACTAGCACTTGATGTATATAAAGCTATTTTAAATGTGTTGCCACCACTGTTAAGAAAATTGTGTTTAGCTTCAAGTAATTCTTGCTTAAAACTTGAACACATTGCTTGTGTTATTGCCATTTATATATCCTCTATATTTTTAGCTATATCTGCATAACCTTGTTTTTCCAAAATTACTTTTATGGTTGCCCGTTCACTTTGAGCTACTTTATGAAAGTAATCTATTAACAATGCTTTTATCTGCGCTCTATATGCAACTGCTTGTTCACGTAATGGCATCGGTGTATCCGCAGAAATAGAAACAATACGTTTAACGGCTAATTCTGCCCATTCTTCAGCGTTCATACCTCTATCAGTTGTTGTAACAACAGTAGGGCTTCCAACATTTGATTCTATATTTACACTAAACAACAGCCCTTCTCCCTTGCCCTGCTCTATAAGTATCATTACGATTCTTATATTCAGCCAACTCTTTTAGTGTAATTAATGCAGTATCATACCGTTTTTGATACTCAGCCATTACGTCTGGCTCACCTTTCATAAACGTATAGGCTTCAAGAATACCCCCATACAAAAGCACGGAACTATAGTTATCCCCAATCCATGTTGTTCCACTGGATACAGTAGTGATGGATTCTGGATAATAGTAATAATGAAGCTCCATCGTATAACCGGAGTCTGGTGTTGGCCCCACTATTAAAGTTGTATCATCAAAAAGCGCATAATACTGCGGAAGCCCTTTATTAGACCCTGCCGCAGGATAAGCCTCCCGTATAAAATTGACATCTTTATTAAGTAGATAGCTGTAATTGCTACTACCATCCAATACTGCCAATGAAAACGTATCCAGCCAATCAGCAGGTAATGTCAAATATTGGTTATCTGTAGTTAAAGAGCCTGTGACATTCTTACGCAAATAAGCTATCTGGACTGTATTATAGATGCGTTGTTCTGCTTGTGTAATAAACACATCAAGATCAGTTGAACTAAACTCATTCTCTACATAAGACTGAATAGCTGTTTTTAAACTTGAATAATTCATATTAATTAATCTGAATTTTTACTAAATCCCGTACCTTTAGTTGCAGCACCTTTACCTCTCATCTGCTGTGTTTGTGTATTAGGTATATTGTTTGGATACCCACACATATTTGGTACAGGTACAGGTTTAGGTTGATTTGGTTGAACTTGTACTTTAGGTTCTTTCATTATTTACTCCTATGAAGTAGTAACTGTAACTGACCCTACCTCTCCAGTAGCTTTTAGGTCATTTGGGGTAAGTCCATCATTATCATCAAATCCTACAGGAAACCATCCCCATTGAATTACCCTACTACCTACACTATCTGCTGTTTCTGCATACGAAGTATCAGGTCTTGGGTTTCTAATAGCTTGAGGGTCATTAACTGGATATAGCCCAACAAAATTTTGAGGTTGATCTGGCTCCCAGCAAGTAGGGCATACTAAGATATTAGTTTTATGCGCTCTAATATAAATCTCTTTTAGCCGCTTTAATTTGTATTGGAAACCACAACGATCACAATCTGCAATGGCGTGTTTGGCGGATGCAAATCTCTGAGCCATATCAATTCACATAATATATCTGTGGTGTGATTAATAGAGAGGACTTATCCCTGTCCTCATCAGAAGCAAGTAACCATGCCTCATCATACATTTGCTTAAGAACAGGAACCCGTTGCTCCGATCCCGGTATCTTCATTGACAAATGGTAAGCTAAACCCGCTACCATCGCTGGAAGAAACCTGAATGGTATATCCATAGTATTAAACCCATCACCTGCATCTAGTATTCTAGCCAACCGCCAATAAACTAATGTGTAGGTGTCCGCGCTATCTGGCACAGGCCATAGAGTCACAGTAGGGTACTGCACCCCTCCTGACTCTGTAGCCCCGCTTTTACGATCTATGTATATCTGGGTAGGTCTGCCTGTTGTAGTCTTATTAGGGATCGCCGCATAACTTGACACAGTTACCCTAGATAAAGCCAGATCAGATTGTGTTGTACCTGATCCTGTACGGATAACGTGTTCTATTAAGTCAACCGTATCAACAGCAAGATTATATGTAGCTGTACCAGAAGTTAACGTCTGTGTACCTTCTTCTACTGTCCACAGATTAATCCCACGATTTGCCCATTCTGCAAACAATAGGTTTAACGAGCGTCTAGCTGTTTTTAGATCATACCCAGACCGTAATTCAGACCCTGCTCGTTCAAATGCCTCCTCTACAATCTCATTTAAATCGAGATTGAAGGTCGCTGTTGATGATGTAGTCATACATATTACCTATGCCTAGCTTTGGTTCTACCTTTACGAGCAACCCCATCAATAGATTTTTTTCTCATTCCGGTCTTTTTAACCATGCCGCCTTTTTTCATCCCAGTCTTTTTGACCATCCCACCGCCACGCATACCTTTCCTCATTCCAGTTTTCTTAGCCATAATCTAACTCCTACGCATGATACGCGGTCATGTTTGTAAACGTAGCAACTGTATATTGAATATACACACCATCACTAAACACTACACCTTCATCAGGTACAGTCACATCTCTTGATACTGTAGCCGAAGCAACTGTACCAAGTTTCATTAACGCCGTACCTGCTGGAGAAGTATTAGTAAAATTAATAGTCCCTGCTGTTGCTGAATTAACAGTAAACACACCTTTAAGCCGAGAACGTCCAGCAAAAATAACATCTCCTGCGGAAGCATTTACCCCCGCAGAGACATCACCCGCACTTGCGCCATCTGTGGCTATCTGCGTAACCGTCTTAAAATACTTAGTACCTGTAGCAGTTCCGGCATTAGCCCCTGTTATATCTTCGGTTTGAGCATCACCGTTTACATCTGTACCTGTTACAGTAAATGTATCCCCTGAGTCATCTCCCGCAGATAAAATAGTTACAATTCGCCCTGCGTCAAAAGTACAGGAGCCACCACTTGCAAGTGCGCCATTAATGGTAAGATTACCGGAGCCACTTAAAGTTGCTGCTGTAGAGATACCATCCGCATCAAGTGCTTGGGTATCTGCGGTAAGAAATACCGCTTGTACATCTGAAAGCGCCATAATCTACCTCCCTATTTTGCTTTAATAAGCCCTTGTAAAACATAAGACTTATATTTAGCACTACCTATAGGAGGCGATTCTTTTTTATACCTACCTTCTATTTTAGGCGCAGAAGAACCGCTCTTCTTAGTAGTGGCTTTAGGTTTTGCTTTACTCGTAGCCATACATTACTCCTTACGGCATATCGTCATATTCTGTCATACCGTCTGTAGTTCGTTGCGCTGCTACCATAATGTAATCACACCAAGCTGCATCAGCAGTCGTTGTTCCAGACATTGCTGCAAACCACGGAGTTAAAGCAGAAGTAGGTATATTGGCAGTCGTAGTTACTTTCTTGACACGATCAACATAGAATTCAACCGTTCCTGTTCCTGTAACTACAAAACCAAGTCTTCGCGTATTAGTAATAGCCGAACTACTTTCAGCACCATCAGCAAAATCTACACCTGTGTCAGTTTTAGTTTCAGTTCCACCACTGTCACAGTTTGCGTAAATATCGGCTGCGCCTTCTACCAACAAAAATCCAATTTGGTTAGCTGCTGCAAAAGGAACACCTGTGGCAAACGTACCGTTCTCAGCCAAACCAACAAACATATCCATGTCATCAGCATCAGCTACTGCTACAGTTGCTTCAAAGAAAATTTTCTTACTGGCTTCTGCCATGAAAATTTCATTGCCCTGAATAGCGCCACCAGAGTTATCGGTAGATCCATCACCAAGAGATTTAGCCCAACCACCTACATGATCTGCTAAAAGGGTTAGCGTACCGGAATTCAGGACAGATTTAGTCCAATCATCCGTATCATCAATATCTATACCCGCAAAGTCATCCCATTTCACCACATAATCAGGGTTACATTGAATAGGAAGGTTTTTAAAAAAAGTTCCATAACCAAGTGAATCACTACCTGACCCACTATACATTATCGGCCCACTAAATCGAGTAGTTCCCATCGGAATTACCTCCTTACCAAAGGTTTCGCCCTAGAGTCTTGGTAAGCGTCTGCTGGGACAGTCGCTAGGGCTATATTTTTCCCAGATTAAAGCAAAAGGGGTACTAAGTACCCCCCTGCTATATTTTATTAGGACGATCCGGGGCTACCGAATACTCCTAATGGGTCGGATACACCAAATGAGTACCTTTCACGAGCTTTATATCGTGCATTTCCGGTATCAAAGTCTCCATCCATGCTGGTACTCATCGGAGTACGAACAAAATGTTTTAGACCATTCGGGATATCTGTAGTGATGAACCAAGCGTTAGTGTCCGTTAGGAAATTATTCACAGAGTAACCCTGTGGAATAACACCCATAGACCTAGCCGCATTGATATCATTATCCGCAGTACCAACCCTGTTCTCTGATTTCAACAACCGAGTTGCAACAAACTGCAAATCAGCAGGGATAATCAGTTTTTGAGGTTTAGCTGCGATTAACAACCCACGCTCATCCGTCCAGTTAGAAATCTGGATAACAGCCGCTTCCAAAGAAGTTTCATTTAAGTCGGAGGCAGTTGAAGGACGATTGGAGTTAGTACCACCTGACACAAGAGGATGAGAGGTACTGCAAAGTACAACCCCATCACCATAAGTATGGTTAGAATCAAACGCATTGTTTAATATGTTTGCTCCTTTTACTTGTTTGGTGTACGCCATCGCTCTAGCTAATGCTTTAGTGTATCGAGCAGACAAAGAATCATAGAGGTTATCCTCCATTGCTTCTTCAGTGATCGAAAATCCCATCGCAATGGTTTCGTGGTTGTATCGAGCCGCCCACGCTTCCTGTGCGTTATCATAAGCAATCGCTTCTCCTTCCTGTTTTACAGGAGCGGCTGAAAAGCCAGAGAGCTTTGCTTCTTCTTCAAATGCACGTTCAGAAGTTTCTTGCTCGAAAATTTCTTTATGTTCCTCACCGTAACGGTTGTATTCAAGCCCAAAAAGAGCATTGAGGCCGGGGAGGAGTTCTTTTAATAATTGCGCTCTACTTATAGCCATTATTTAATCCTCCTTATAGGCCAGTAGCAACCACATAAGCGTGACCACCTTTAGCGATATTACTATCTTCATAAGGTGCGTTCCACTTAACGATTACTTCTGTGTAATTACCGTCACTATCAGTAGTCTCTTCAACTACATCAATTATTCGCATCGGCAAGGTTAGTGTCGTAGCAATGCCATTAATAGCAACTTTAGAGTTACCAGTAGTGGTGCTACCTGAATTTTGAACCAATGCGGCATTACTGCCGATTGATGTATACCCAGTACCAGCAATAGTAGTACCAGATGATACAACCGCTACTTTAAATAGCGCATCAGGATCATCAACAACATAAGCCTTCGCATCAGACGCTGCTGTACTAGCGGGCCAATATTGTTTAAAAGTTTTAGTGTTTGAGCCGGGGTCTGTATAAGTACAACCCATGAAAACACCAATTACGCCAGTGGTTACAGTTGTGGATGTGCCAGTATCTTTTTGGATCGTGCCGTCAGCAGCCCGCTTGACAACATCCCCACAAAAGATATCTGTGGCATAACCAGAAGCTATAGTCATCTGTCGTGTTGAACCCGCATAAGGTTGTCCTCCGATCAAGTTGATCGGCTTTAAACCATATGGGGCATCTACCGTTGGATAAGCCATAGTTTAAATTCCTCACTTAACAGAAAGTTAATCTCTATGCGCTTCGTCCTCCGTTACCACTACCAAAAGTTACTTTCGTAGACTTATTTTTAAATAACGGCATACGGGGGTCATCTTCACGCATATAGTTATTATCGACAGACTCTGTACTTTGCTGTGTTCTGTTAGCAATGTACTCATCTCTCTGTTGAGTAAGCTCTTCGTCAGTTTTGCAGAGAAGCAGCCCACCTATCTCTATTGAATCCTTAAATTGGCTGTTTGGATCAGGCATTGTAAATGCTTCAGGATGATCTGAGGCTTTTACAGGTTCCCACCCTTCACGAAACTTTGCGGATACATTCTGTGGGTCATTATTGCCCATAGAACTGACACGAACAAAGCGATAGGATTTCCCTTCTTCCTTGTTAATTTCGGGTAACAATTCAGGGGGAGTCCATTGTTTCGGACGTTCTTCCGTTTCACGCGAAGCATTTGCTCTTGTGCTACGAGATCGCCCTACTGCTTTAACTTCGTCCATGTTATGCCTCCAGTTTCATTTTTTCACGAACATATTGTTCGGGTGAAAGTCCTAGCCGTTGCGCCAGCCTAACTTCCGAATTCGTAAGCACCACCCGTTTAGAGCTAGTGCTACGTTTTGCAGGAGAAACGACAGTTTTTTGTGCCTGTTCTCCACTTCCGTTTGTAGAAGGTGTTTCTTCTGCTTCCTGCTTAAACTTTTCAGGAAATCTTGTACGCATCTCTTTGTCGATGCTTTCATAATACTCGTCTGATGTTGGGTCAACACCTTGAGATACTAAATGCTCATGTGTGCCAAACGCCAAACTTGTCATCGCACGGTCAACTCCCCACCACTCTTTATTACGTTCTTGCCACGCTAACGCTTTTGCATCTGCTTGTGGCGCTTGTTGGTTTGAAATTAACTGTTCTGATTCTCTATTTACACTATATTCTTGTGCTTGTAAAGCATCTTGTGAATACTGTGGAACGTAAGTTTCCGCATTTGTAAGATTCATTTTAGCAGATGCTAGTTTTTCAGTAGCATCTGCCACTAAATCTGCATCTCCTGAATCATAAGCATCCTTATACATTTTCTTCGCTAACTCTAACTCATTCTCTGCGCTACTTTTAGAGTTATCCATTAGCGCCTGTTCTCCCGCAGACAGGTGCTGTTTTAGCAATTTATTCTCTTCCATAGCCTGTTTTGCTAAATTAGCCGCATGATCCCGCTCCCGAAGCGCCGCCTCTTTTGCTCGCCGTTCATCATTCCAGACTTTCTTTAATTGCTTACCTTTTTCTTTGGAATATTCATCCAATTCATCTTTTTCAAGGTTATCCACAATTTCTTCGGGCATTGCTTCACGCCCTTGGTCTTCTTCGGGCGTATCATCTACAATTTCAATCTCAAATTCTTGAGCTTCTTGAGCTTCTTCTTCTTTTTGTTCTTGTTGTAGTGCGCCGATTACAGTTTCAGTGCTTTCTGTGTCTTCTAATGCGGTTTGTGGCATCTCTGTATCCTCTTGATTTTAAAAGAAATTATTGCCTTTGGATTCCTCTGGGGTCTTCTACTACTGCTTCTACAGAATCATCATTAATAATCCGAAAAGCCTTCCCATGTATATGTATTCGTGTACCTGTATGCGGCCTCACGAGTACAAAATCACCTTTTTTACACCACGGGCCTGTGGGAAATTTGCCAGTATCTTGGTAACAATCCGGCCCTAATTCCACTACAAATAACACAGTTGCCAGAATCTCCTCGTTTTTCTGGGTTTCACTGGCTTTTAAAAGCCCACTGTCAAATTTTTCCTCTATTTCAGGAATAGCACATAAAATATGATATCCCTGCGGTTTAGGTAGTTGTGTTGCCTTTTTTTCTCCAAAATCTGCTATAGTCTGGTCAACTGTTTCTGCTACATCATTCATTTTCTTCAAACCTTTCTTCTAAATCTATTAAGTATTCTTTCATAGAAAGCAATCCATTCACTATTCCACATACATATTTGTATTCTGAATAGCTTTGAATACTACCACTACTTAGCTTTTGAAGTAAAATATTATGTTTAGTATCAATCTCATCAATTACCAATCGGTATACGTTCATCTATTCCTCTTCTATTGGTGTTATATTCCCGCTATCTAAATTTTGGCTTAAATTTATGCCTAATTTAGCCCCCTCAAGTGCCTGTTTAACTTTTAGCACCTCATCTTCTTTAGCTGCATCAGCCAGCACTTTCACGCTAGTTTGCCTTTCCTGTGATTGGATACGGGCTGCATCCAACTGTAACTGTGCCTGTTTAATCTGGGCATCTGTCTGGTCTTTAGTAGCTTTACGTTGGAGTTCACCCTGTTTAAGCTGCAATTCCTGCTGTTGCATCTGAACAACCGGATCTTGTGCCTGTTGCTGTGCTTCTTCCTGCGCTGCCATCGCCTGATTCTGCTGTAGTAGCTGCTGTGACGCATCTGCTACCAGACGAGATAGTTGGACTTCTATATCTTCCGGCAATGGTTCATCAGGTGGTGGTAGTGGTACACCCAACTGCTCTTCCAACTTAGACCTATATAAGAAAGCTACGTGTTCAGCAACATGAGCTTGTCCTGCCGCAGCAACTGCTTGTGCATTAGGGTTTTGCGCCATCATTTGCTGGATATATGGATCTTGTGCCGCATTCATATGGACTTGGATATGCGCTTCGTGATCCTGATAAATAAATGCCTTCACAGGTTTACCTGTAATGATATCCATATTCTCAGAAACAGGATCAGTTGGTTTCTGTTCTTCTTCAGAAGGAATCAATTTATCTACGTTATCTATACCTATTGTTTCCAACATCTGCTTATGGAGTTCGGGAACATCATAAATTTGCGGTGCGCTCGCAGCGAGTTGCATTACTGTCTGATACTGAACAACCTTCTGTGCCATCGTTGACGAATTAGGATTCGCGACAGGAATCACCTCAACCATGTCATAGTCAGCACGTTTCGCCTGTGGCTTCCCTTCACTAGGTTCATATGTATACGAACTAGGTGTGTCATCCCTGATAATTTTTGCAAGCAACTGAAACTCCTGTTTCATTGCCGCATAAACTCTTGCCTGTACTGATGACATTACTTTTAACGAGCGTTCAAGTATGGCAAGTGTTGTACCTACAGGAGACTGTGAAGACATATCACTAATCTTTAAATCAGCAATAGATGCAAACCGTCTACCTTCTTCAACAATACTCGACATCAAAGTGAACAAAACCTGACTCGGTTCTTTATACGGTAGAGGCATGATGTTTTCTTTTAGTGAACCACTTGGTATGTCCACATCACGAAACTCTGCGGGTTGTATAGGAGTGTCATCACCCTTAACACGCATACCTTTGGTTTTAAAACCTCCGGGCAAGTTACTAAGTGTCCCTGCATCCACCAACTGTCTAATTAAAGATGTACCGGATTTAGCAAACGAGCCTAACAGGTGAACTAAACCAAAAGCATAAAAACCAAATCCGGGTATATAAGGATAATGAACAAAGTGCTGACGCTTAAGTTTCTTCTTATCATTTTCTAACCAATTACGTCTAACAGCTAAAACCATATTAGAGCTACGCTCTATCGTTACAATATAAGGTAGCGCTATACCTGTAGCTTTGCCTTTCTCATCCTTGTCTTCATACCCTGATATATCAAGGTCTACATGAAACTCAAGAATTTTATACCGATCATCAGAAGATGCACTAAACCCCATGTTCTCCGCTATCTTCTTTTCAACGTCATCCAGATAACCCCCTTCAGGACTATCTAATTCCACATCCCTGTAGAAACCGGACACCTGTAATTTACGCACCTCATTTTCAGTTTTCCGCATAACGTGTGTAACACGCTCTGCATCATCCAGACTACTTGCGCCATAAGGCACAACCATATCTTCTGCGGGAACATAGATAGACGCAGGACGGCACGTAGATGGATCATAGTACACTTTCTTAAACGCATTACCTGCAAGGCCCAAGCCCCACAACATCCGTTCATGTTCAGCACGGTACTCAGGCATCTTTTCCTGAACATAGTAATTCATATTGGCTGCAACATTAACTGCCGCTGCCTTATTCTCTTTTGTTTCTTTCCCAATAATTTTTGTTTTAACAGGGCCACCCGCAGGTAAAGTTTCCATAACGGTTTCTGATTGAAACTTTACTAACGCTTCTGATAGCAATGGATGATATACACCACACGCACCTGACCACGGCTCAGTCCGGTCTTCTATTTTAAGACCCAGCAACTCCATACCGTCTGCGTAAGTTTCAAGCCAATCTTTACGTGAACTCAAATCCCCCTCAAAATCCTCCATCAGACCTGAAGCCATTTCAATCAGCAAATCTTCATCCATATCTTCTGCGAGGTTTTCGTAAAAAGGATTTTCTTTCTCAGATATCTCTATCTCGACAACAGTAGTTAACGTACCTTCCGGTGACGCATCAAATTCTACAACTGTCCCCAAGTCTTCTTCGGTTTCTTCAAATTCAGAAACAGGTCTTCCATCAGGAAGTACGATCTCTAATTCGGGCATATTTTCATTTGCCATAACTGCCTACCTCAGTAGTAAGATGCTTTATTGCTGTATTGTCTGTACGCACGATACTCTTTTGTATCGTAATAATCATCAGGTTCATCCATTGCTGTGCGGATATACCCCCCTTTTCGGAAACGCATTAACGCCATCGAAGTGGAGTCCACATAATCATCGTGTTCTCCCGCAGGGAAACTTGCGATCTCCTCTATCACTTCTTCCGCCCATCTGGTTGGCGGATACCACACCTTCCCTGATGCAAAAATATCCGACACGGCATTTAGCCGACTGATTTTATCGTTACCTTTAGTGGGCGTAAACTCCTGTACCGGAATACCCATAGACCGTAGTTCATAAATCAATGGCGCACCACTCGCTTTTTTCTCGATAATGATGCTATCCGGCTCCCATTGTTTGTATTCTTCCATGACCGTCCGTTTTAGTTCAGGGAACTCCAGCCGATCACGGTACGCATTTAGTAAAATGATGTTTGCCTGTGGCAACCCCTGTTGTAATTTAACCCGTTGCTCTTCAGTTTCACTTTCTATCTCTACCGCAGGTGCGCCAGCCTGATAAAAGACTCCCCACACAGTACAGGCACTGTAATCCGCCCTATTATTTTTTTCAAACGCTGTATCCCACGACATCAGGACAAAATCACAGGCTGGGGGGCTTTCCCCTTCCCAACATTGCCACCAATCCCGTTTAACAATGGCGCTAACCTCTGAAGTCGGGTCTTGCTGGTACTGTGCCATCCATTTAGGGTGTGGTAATTCGTTTTTTAGGACACTTAGCTCATCTAATGACCAAAATTCCGGCCAAAGTGCGTTACCAGAGGGCATAATTGCGGGAAATTCGATGATTTCCCACTCTTCCCCGTCCCTTTGCATAGCCGATTTGACCACCTGACCCGTCAGATCCCGTTTACTCCACCGTGTCATCACGATCACGATGGCTCCCCCCGGTTGTAAACGCTGACGGGGGCCAGATGTATACCATTCATGGACTTTATCGTAGATTTCAGGGCTATGTTCCGCCAATGTAGCCTCTTGCTCACTGTGCGGATCGTCAATAATCAGCAAATCAGCACCTTTACCTGTCACCGCCCCGCCTACACCGATAGCAAAGTAGTCTCCACCCTTCGATGTGTTCCACCTTCCGGCTGCTTTTGAGTCAGCTTGCAGGGATGTATTGGGGAAAATGTCGATATATTCCTCTTTCCCTACCAAATTACGCACTTTTCGACCAAACCCTACCGCTAATTCGGCTGTATGGGAGGTCTGAATTACTTTTTTCTGCGGAAACTTACCTAAAAACCACGCTGGAAGCAGGTAAGACGCAAATTCCGACTTGGTATGTCGTGGCGGCATATTGATAATCAGCCGTTTACACTCCCCATTGGCTACTTTCTCAAAGGCTTTCGCCATTTTTGCGTGATGTCGCCCCATAATAAAGTCGGGCCACATCTTCTTAACAAATTCCAAGAAGTCTTTCTGCGCTGTCTCCTTACTTAACAACTCTTCAAAGTCAGTAAGTTCTTTTAGTAAGGCGACCTGTTCTTTTTCTGACAGCTTGGGAAGTATCGTTACTAAATTATTGAGATCCTCTGCGGATAACTTGGGTGCAAGTGTGCTGGTCTTGTTATAAGGGCGAGTTTGTTCGGCGGCTGCGCTCATTTCAGTTTCCCTCAAATCTCTAAAGTACGCTGTGATTTTTTAAGCCCCATTAGGTTTTAACCGCCTATATAAAGCGTTCCGTTGCGCCAGAATGTCCTGTACAGCATACCCACCTGCTTCCCGATTATAGTACCCGTTACGCATCAACTTTTTAGAAGCCTTGCATAACAGGCTTAATCGTTGCACAAAAATCATGGCATAAGATTCTTCAACATCTGTTTCAAATCCCTCATCATTAATTATCTCGTTAGACTCATCTTCAGGATGAAACCCCATTACATATAAATCCCGATCCCCAAAGAAGTTAGCTGCTATACATTCATTCAGCCCCTCCAGATAACCATGAAACCGCTGTTGATCCACATCATAATCAAAATCCACCATAATAATTAATTCGTAGGTGTCATCATAATGTACCAGTGTGGTGTATAAGGGCATCGGATCACCATCATATTTGAATTGAACCGCGACCTTATCATCTGCCCACGCCTTCGCCGCGAACGGACACGCGGGAAACCCATTGTAGTTTTCATTAGGTTTCTCTAATGCGTAAGCCGACCACTCACGGATTTCCCCTGCTATACGGTCTTCAAAGTTTATATCCACCACCCGCTTTCTAATGCCCTCTAATTGTCCTAGCTGGAACCCAAGGCTCTTTCGTTCCGCCTGAATATTCTCTAGCATGGCCTTCTTTAATCAATATTTCACAAACACTCTTATGGTCAACAGTCAATGGAACACCTAATATTCGCCCAAACTTACCTTTATCCCTATAAGTCTCTAGCAGAAACTTCTCAGGGATTAACTCAATCACCCTTTCTTTTGCCGCCAGCCCTAGTTGTTTTTCTGCTAAGTTCCTTGTGCGGGATTCTGGTGTATCTATCCCCCGAAAGCGCACCCGTTGTTTCCGAAGCCATACCCCAAATCCAAGGTCAATATCACAATCTAGAGTATCTGCATCTATCACCCTGACCAAAGTAGCTGTGTAAATATACGGATTAGGTGCTTTTTTCTTTGCCATCTTACCACTTCACCTTATCTGCCCAGTACGCCGCAGACATCTTACCCTTGGCAATGTTCTTACCATGACGGGCTTTAAATGACTTGCGCCGTGCTTTCTGTTTAGCCGATTCCCCCGCTTTAGGTTTACCTGCGGTTGAAACTCCCTGTTGCCCAAAGCGGATAGTTTTTATCTTATCCCCTTCTTTAGCAACAACAATGTGAGACTTCTTGGGGTGGTTCGGGGTACGTTTGGGTTTATTAAACCCACTGACTCCTGCCCTAGCTAGTCTCGAATCCTTCTTCGCTGCCATCCGGTTCCTCCTCTACCACTTCCAATGTAGGCACTTCCTCAAATTCTGCATCATGTACCTGCCCCATCAGACGGTTAATTTTATCCTTGATTGAATGTTCCAAAGATTCCGTAGTGTGCGTAACATTGATCTCTGTCTTTTCAGAGAACAGCCCGACATCTGAAATCTTCCCTAACAACTCCAACGCCCGTAGCTCCTGCTTACTATCCCCGCAACCGGATATCTCCAGCAGCTTATTCGTCACATAAGTACGCATCTGGGCAGCATCCGCAACAACCTGCTGGTCATACTCGGTCAGGATTGTCGCTAACTTGGAGGCTGTATAGGTATTATACAGTCGGGTGGCAGGGACTTTTATTTCTTTATCTTCGGTTTGCTCAAGTTTTTTTGTACCTGCATCACATACAGCTTGAGCTTCACCCATTTCACCTGAAGTAGTGCCGTATGCTTGGTCAAAAATATTTGTAGGGTCAAACAAATCGACTGGATCTTCTTCTTCAGGTTTAAGACTCGTTGTTTTAGGTCTACCCTTTCTTGTAGTTTTCTCAGGAGGCTCATAGTCATCTCCTTCTTTCATGCCTAATTCCTTTAAAACAGTTGCGGTGTTGGCAGCAACACGAACCCCTTCTTTCAATGTAAGCGTCTTTTCCTTACGAGGGTAGGACTGTGGAAGGGGGGTATCAAAATCAGGAGTCACAATAACAGCGGGGACATCCTTTAACTCAGGAGCTTCCTCGTCAACCCATTTATCTACAATGCTTTGTAAACTGGATTCCATAATTTTTTGCGAAAATTTTTTTTCAAAATGCCTTTTATAACAAACGGGGGGGTTTTGCAAGTAGGGGACTAATAAAAACTTGTAGAAAACTAATAGGGGGGTAGGGGTTTCAAAAAATATGTAATCGGATGTGTGTATTAGTATGTATATAAGATGTGGGACTCCTAACTGCGTCTAGGGGGGTGGGGGGTGTCAAATCAAGGTCTGTATAATCTTACCTAAGCTATTCCTATTTTTACTGTCTTAATTTGCATTAGATTACTACTTGCGTATAATAGAAACCATCGAATGACATAGTGTGATTCGTGTTAACCCATAGGAAACTATTATGAATAGTGATTCTGATACGGCTGTCGATGACGTTACTATCGACGATCTTACCTACAAGTTTCTTGTAGTGTTCAACGTAGCTAAAACGTGCGGCTGGCACGTTACGTCTACCTACACGTTGGCTGAAGCGGAAGCGATTCGTAAGGATAAGCTAGCTCAGTATAGCGGTGCAATCGTGCGAATCCAATCGGTTGCTGAACTAATCTAACTAAGGGAAAGAGAGGGAGGCCATGAGGCCTCCCAATCTTTAAAGGAAAACAATCATGTACTCACCGGAACAACATCTAGATATAGCATATTTAATATATTCCACAGAGGATCAGATAAACGATTGGGAAGACGTTATCAACGTAATAGAGGATTCGTTCGATATCGTTGAATTCAACAAAATTAACTTACATCTTCTAGAGAAGATATGGTGGACATTGGATAAACAAGATCCTCCTACAGACCTCCCAGAAGAGATTGCCTATATACAGCATCCATACCAACTAGACTTACCTTTGGGTATACCTGAAGGATCTCTGGAAACAATAGTAGAGAGTTAACCAACTAATAACGGGAGGTCGCAAGACCTCCCACAGGAGATAGACAATGAGATTCGTAGATAAACTTGGCGTACTAATTATGACAGGACTTGCAGGGATGGCGGCTATCGCTTGGGTAGCACACGACGGAGGCGCAGTAAGATCGTGGCTACTTATACTAACCACGGCTACCGCTGTTTCTGGATGGGGAATGTTGTGGATTATCAAACCACATCTGTTAGAACAAGATGATACAGAATTATCTGATGCCGAATTAGACGCAATACTAAAACAGTGCATCGAAAAGGAAAACGCCCAATACGACGATGAATGGAAAGAGCGTGTTCATAAACGTCTGCTAATCGGACTAAAGAAAAAACTAACAGAAGAATCCTAGTAACAACAGCCCCGGCTACTTCGGTAGTCGGGGTTTTTTTATGCCTGTCGTTCAGGGAACTGGCAAGGAAGGGGGTCTTGTATGCCGGATGTGTAAGCGGTCGCGGTGCGCCTGTGAGGACACATTATCTTATATAATTTTTTACTGTCTTAATTTGCGTTAGCTTACTACTTGCGTATAATGGGAACCATCGGCGGACAAGCTACGCCGATCTTGTCCGTCGGTAGCCAGATCTGGCATTTAAATATCGGCAATAGGAAAAAGTGAAATGGTAACATTGCACACTCTTAACCGTGATACCTATACGGAGCTAGCTAGCAAAATAGGTAAAGACGTAGATTCTGAAACGGCGGCTCTCGAGTCCAAGATCGAGATCTGCCAATTCATCTACACGCTTATAGGTGGGAAATTGGCTAAAGATGGTTTCCCGCTCGCGGGAAAATCGTTAAAGAAATTATCTTATACTAACTATCTCGCTATTTTTGGCGAGAAAGATTAT
>TARA_R100001594_G_scaffold13996_1_pt1 | contig 25469 bp, 25 predicted proteins | sample TARA_R100001594 | Tara Oceans TARA_R100001594 (sample SAMEA2622752) | marine metagenome | biome: marine biome (ENVO:00000447); feature: marine epipelagic mixed layer (ENVO:xxxxxxxxx); material: "saline water (ENVO:00002010), including plankton (ENVO:xxxxxxxx)" | depth 150 m | reverse complement strand
TGATCTAAACTTACCCCTGCATCAACAGCCGAAGAACCAACTCGGGAAATAGATTTCGCTAAATCTTCTGAGCTAACAGCAAAGGCAGCGTCAACTTTTGCCATTTTATTGATTACTGAAGTAGAGGTAACTCCAGCTTTATTAAAAGAGTTTACAGCAGCCGTTAAAGATTTAACAGAGTCTGCCGCGTTCATTCCGGTCAAACGCGTAAGAATAAGAGCATCCTTGGTGCGCCCTAAAGTTTTTTCCATCCCCAAACCTTGACGAGCAAGCTCTGTTGCCGCCTCTGCTACCGTATCGAAACTTTGTGCTGTGTCTTTAGCAACCCTAAACATCCCTTTTTGGAATTGATTAAGACTCTTAGCCGAAGCATTCATCACGACATTTACGTCAGCCATGGCTTTTTCGACTTTAATTGCAGAGGACACCATGGCTCTCATAGCTTTGTCGACGTTCATTATGAGACCCGCTGAAGCTCCGAAAGCTATAACACGCGCATTAGAGGCTTCTAGGGATTTTGTAAATTCGTCGGCACGAACAGTAGCTTTTGAGAGTCCAGTACCAAGAGCCCTGACTTTATCACCGCCTCCCCCTCCTACGCCAGAAAAAGCACGACCCATCGTTTTCCCCATTTTCTCGAGGTCACGATTCATTTTTCTGATCGTGGCTTCAGCTCTTTTAGAGTTGAGTAATAAATCTACTTCTATTCTATCCCTAGCCATATTCCTAGTTTATTATTACACTAGTTTTGGCTACATTCCGTGAAGTTTCATCATATCCTCCATATTTAGCTTGCCTCCCTTTTCGGCGGCTTTTTTAGCTAAACTTATAGTTTCATTAGGATTATCCAAACCAAGGCGCTCTAAATCTTTTTTACTTGCTCCAACTAAAGAAGTAGCGGAGCCATCTTGGCCTGCATTTTTAGATTTTTCTAACGTTTCACGCGCACTTTTCGTAGAATCAAACCATTCCACCATTTTTTCTGGATCTTCTTTTACATCGTCGGGGACTTGCGTTTCAGAATTCTCCATCAAGCTCTTATAATATCTTCCATATCCAAAAAGTTCTATTTGATAGAAAGTTAAGTCTACTAAAGGTTTACCAAAGAAAACATGGGCATTATTTTCGCATAAATAAAACAAATTAGTAAAGAACCCAGAAAGAGATATTTTTTTAAGATTATTAGAATCAAATTTTTTAGTGCTCTTATTGTATAAACCTATCAATTCAACAAGCTTACTTTCTTCCAGCTCTTCAAATTCTTCTGCCCCAAAAAGCTTTTCTCCTTTTCTGTCAAGTACGGCATTATACATATAATGCTCGTTTATTCTACGAGACGCATAGTTTTCTGCGCAAAACCCTATTAATTCTTCTTTTTCAAACTCAAGCCCCGCTAATTTTTTTTGATTTTCTCCTATCTGATTATTTATGCTGTCTATATGAGACTGAAGAAATACTTTAGTTTTTGAATTTCTAAGCCCTGCCAGCATACTTTTGACCTGAAGTATTTCTTTATTCTTTTCTTCAGTCCATATATTTTCTTTTAAAAGATATTCTATACGGTCATTTCTTGAGGGGAGACCCTGACTAATCGCTTTATCGTAGAAAAGCTTGTTTTTAATGTCTAACTCAGCTGAATCAAAATTAGTAAAGTGTTTAACTTGAATTTTCCCATAGTTCTCCGATTCTATTAAAGTAAAACCTTTTAAAACTTCAGAAAAAACAACTTTTAGACCAGTGTCTTCCACACTTTATGATTTCTCCGCTTTTTTAGCCTCTTCTTCGACGACTTTACTTTCTTCTTCGTCAAGCTTTAAAGCTAAGTCAATCATTTCTTGAAACTCTTTCTGAGTGTTAGGCCTTCCCACGAACCAAAAACTGACGTAATAAGCAACTTTTCTAGCTACAACAAGATCATGCATTTCTTCACCTTCGTCAATTTCATCGTATCTTTCGATTTTGTCATCAAATGAGCCCTCTCCAAAAAATGGGACTTCTTTATCATCTTTTTCCGCATAAGCTAAATGAAGCATCCACCATAAAATCACTTTATTTCTAGCGCGACTTTCTGCGGTTTCTTCATAAAGGCCATCTTCCATTAACTGAAGGTCACGGAGAGTCCTTCTAGCAGGCTTCATTTCTTCTTCTATTTCTTTAAGTCGTTTTTTCTGAGCCGAAGTACGTTTTTTTTCACTTATCTCTAAAATTTTTGTCTGTTCTTTATGAAGTTTTTCAAGAATTGCTAAAGTATCTTTATACTGTTTATTTTCTTGGTCATTTCGAGTCCCTCCATCGTTATCAAAACGTTTTTCGAGCAACGCCTTAGTCAGGAGCCCGGCCTTGATTCCTTCGGCTAATCTAACGCCGTAATATAGCTCCGCTTCGTCAGTCATAGCGCGAGTTGGACGTCGTAAAAAATACTTTTTGGGTACGGATTTCTTTACGCCTTTTGAAGTTACTACTTCAGTACCGTCTTTTTCTGTTTTTACAGTTTCTTCTTTGACGATTTCTTCTTTTTCAACGGTGAATTCGTATATACGCTTCATTTTTGTTTATTATTGTTATATTCGACGAATTTTTCAAAATATTCCTCTAATTCACGGATTGTGTCATTGCCTAAATCGAGGATTCTTTTGCGGATTCTTTGGTGTTGTTCTTCTGGGATCTTCATCCCGTCGGCTTGAAGGTCTTCTAAAATAAAGAAGAATTGTTTATATAAATTGGTAATTTTTCGCTTCGTTTGAAAAGCAAAAAAATTATTGATAATATCCCTATCTATTCCTTCTTCCTTTGACATACCTTTACCTTATATCTTATTAAGTAATTACACTAAAATACAAAAAAAAGCCCCTCTTTTGAGGGGCTTGGATAACTGTTTGTAAGCTTTATTTTCTCTTATTGTCCGGCGTACCAACCACTCATGAATACTCCATGTTCGTATTGGTCAGGACCGCCTATCTGTGAAGTAAAATCTAACGTTACTGTTTTGTTAGATCCTATATCAGAAGAAAATGACTGACTGTCTAATTTCAATCCTTTAAGCAAGTAATTTACCATCGCTGCCGTATTTGCATTAGGGTCTTTTAAGGTAACTCGAGCATCGAACTTATCGTCACAATTAATAATATCTGCCAGAGAACCAGTCGTTAATTCAGAAAGCACTGCGTCAACACTTAGACTTACGCTAATCGGGAAATCAACCGTTCTAGCGAAAGCAAATTTATTACCTAATTTCTGAATAGGAGATCTACTTAAGTCGAAGCTTAAGCTATAGCTTTGAATATGAGCATCATCAATGCTTGCTCCAGCATAATCTGGGCTACTCATATTGTTTGCTCCAGCCGTACTTTTAAAGACAGTTGTAGAAGTATTGCTATCGGTAGTCTGCTTAGCCAACGTTAATGTAATATCTCCCGGACGAAGTGTGGAGACGGTATCTCCATAAGATCCGCTATTTCCCACGTCATTTCTAGGGACAGGAAGAGCGATAGGCTGGTTTACCTTATCTCCGTTTGTGGAGCTTACAGCAGGGTTTTCGCCTGAAATATATGTTACAGTATCTTTAGCTGCATTCATTGCTAGTCCACCACCAATGAAGGTCTTCCCTTGGGTATAAGGCAAATTAACAAAATTCATGTTTTGTCCTTCTACTCCAATTGATACAGTCGGAAGCCCTCCAACAGCACCTTCAGTAGAATAGGAATTAAGAAAAGCGTTACCAATGCCTATAATACTTGCCCCGTGAGAAAAATCTCCCGTAGTGGTATTTTCATTAGCGTCTTTACCTTCCTTACTTGTTAATATATAAAAATCTTTTTGATAATCATTAGTCGTACTATCTATAATAGTGCCAATGCATGAAGAAAAAGTTTTAACTCCACTCGGGGTAACATGAAAACCCATTAATCTTTCGTTACTTAAGTTTGCTAAGTAATAACTTGTATCGAAAGAAACAGTAGGAGATTCTGTTATGATCTGATCAATTGCAGCTAAATTACCGAATTGATTCACGTCTTGACGAGCCACTGAAAAAGAGTAGTTTGCGCTTTGCACCCTATCTAATTGCTTAACGGCTCCTGCTGCAGTTTGATCTGCGTCAAACGCTACGTCTTGACTGCAGTAAACCGCCTCGCTCTGATAAATTACTCGTGTTCTTGCCATTTTTTTTATCCTTTATTAAATTATGTTGTTCCGCTTACTGTTGACCGGTTACATTAGGGTTGTAGTAACCACTCATAAATATACCTTTACTTTTTTGACTTGGGCCACCTATTTGAGACGTAAAATCAAGGGTTACTGTTTGATTGTCTCCGATAGATTGCGAGAAAGATTGAGAGTCCAACTTAAGACCTTTTGCTATATAATTGCATACTACAGGTTTTGGAGTTGTTTCACATGTCGGATCTTTCATAGTAATACGTGCGTCAAACTTGTCATCACTATTAATAATGTCAGCTAATGATCCTGTAGTTAAATCAGAAACTATTGCATCCACGCTTAGGCTAATATTAATTGGGAAATCTACTGGCCTTGCAAAAGCGTATTTTACTCCCAGTTTTTGTATAGGAGTACGAGACAAGTCAAAACTTAATGTATAACTTTGTATGTGAGCATCAGTAATACTTGCACCGGCGTAATCTGGAGGCGTCATATTACTTTCTGTAGCTGCAAATGTTATAGCGTCACCAGTTTGTCTCGCTAGAGTTAAAGTTATGTCTCCCGGCCTAAGAGTACTGATAACCCCCATTGAATCGGCTCCGCCAGCTGCGTTTCCGGTAGCAATAGGTAAACATACAGAATCGCCGTACTTTGTTCCGTCTATTGGATTTACCGCAGGGCTTTCTCCTGAAATGCCTATTAAAGAAGAATTTGCTAAAGCAGCTAAAGAATTACCCGCAACTGAACCCGAGGTTCTAAATCCCTGACCTGCGCCATGCCCCCCTCCCAATCCGGTTTGGTAAGGGAGAGTAACAAAATTCATGTTTTGTCCTTCTACACTAATAGAAACGGTAGGCATTCCACCAATTGCCCCTTCTGTAGAATAAGAGGAAAGGAACCCGTTTCCTATTCCAATAACACTTTGATAATTGCCGGAATTAGATAACGGAACCCCTGAAGGACTAGATATATTTGCATCTTTTCCCTCGTTAGAAGTTAAAATATAATAATTTTTCTGATAAGAATTAGACGTGCTGTCAATAAGATTAGTAATAGCTGATTTGTATAATCCACTTGCTTCAACAGTTTGATCACCTACAGGGTTATCAGATTTTCCTCCATATTTAGTGCCTTCTCCACTTTGGGTAACGTAAAAACCCAACCGATTTTCATTTGTAAAATTTGCTAGATAATAGGAGGTATCGAAAGAAACAGTTGGAGCCTCCACAATACACTGGTCAATCGCTGCCAATTCACCATACTGATTTACGTCTTGGCGCGTTACTGAAAAAGAGTAATTAGCACTTTGAATTCGATTTAAATCTATAATATTAAAACTATTAGGAGTAGAAGTTATACCAGCATCTCCTTGGGTGCCAGTTTGAGCCACGTTATAGGCCACATCCTGACTCACATAAACTGCTTCACTCTGATAAATTACTCGTGTTCTGGCCATTTTTTTTTAATTCCTATTTACGTTTTGTTATTTTAAATTACATTTAATACGGCTAAAAGAGAAATAAAATCATGTTCATCCGGGGTTTCTCACTTTACTAATTTCAAAATCAATTAATGTAGAATAAACATTGGGATTAAATTTCCTTACTTCATTTTCTAAAACTCTATCGAAACGCGATATATTAACATCTTCAATAAAAAATTTCTGCGCTCCATTCTTTCCAGCTGTAGCTGTATCGTAATTGTATTGGACATCGTTTCTGTAATATCCAAATTGATTAAAAGGCATCTCTGAAGCTTCAAAAAGAGGAACATACTTTCTAATTTGATCTCGAAATAAAGATCCAATAGCGTCTATATCAAATTGATTATCAGCAATAACAATAGCCCTAACATTGATATTAGTACTGTCCTGCCCGCCAAAAGCAAAAGGTTCATTGGTGCTCCCATCATTCTTGATATATACAACAGGGTAAGTGCGGGTATTAGCCTCTAACCCAGTAGGGACAACCGAGGAAACTTTATTTCTATTAGTGTATTGAGTTTGAAAAAGTATTTCATCTTCTGTCCTGCTGGTTAAAAAAGTATTGAAGTCCTTGATAGCAAAGCTACCAGTTACATTATCCTCTTGGTCACCAGACCAATACGAGCGCCCATTATTATAATCTATAGCGTATAAACCTGTAGCTGCGCCTTGACCCACGTTTACTAAATTACTTCCTACGTAAAGACCGGTGGGTATAGTAGCTCCAGTTATGGATGCGTCCGCAACGATTTGAGAATAAGAACTGGAATAAGTTTTATATCCTGCAAATTCTGCCGAAACGCTATAAAACTGACCAGTTGTATTTTGATACGCTTCGCCATCGTCTAGAAGCGTATGGTCAAACCACAACAAAAAGCTAGAAAGAGCTTGGTTGTCATATTGTGCCTTCATTTTAGTTTATTTCGCGCTTTGTCAAGTATTTTAATTATATAGGGAGTAGGAGAAAATTTAATAAAATTAATTTGCCTTTTCGTTTGTACTGCAACTCCTGAACGACTGTATTTATCATACAAAAAACCAGATCCTTTTCGAGGCTGAAAGGCTGTTTGACCATAATTAGTTATACCTTTTTCTACTCCCTTTACCCAACTTTTTGTGGTCCAAGGTAGTGGCGTAATTGAGTATATTTCCATATCGCTAGGAACCGTAATATCAAACTGTATTTTAAATGTGTTTTTGTTTACTTTTAAGACTTTGCCTTTTTTGCTAGTAAGATTAAAAGACCTCTCTAAGGATTCCCTTAATATTACTAATGGTTGAGACCCTTTTTCAAACCCCAAAAAGCCAAAAAAGTTCCCCCTACCTCCTAACAAACTACTGCCTCTTCCCGAAGGCCCTTTTTGAATCTCTTTAGTTACTTCGTGTTTATTAAATTCACTTAAAACTTCTTTTTTTATTAAATTAGCTTTTTTTCTAGCTTCTCTTTGGGCAAATTTTTCTAAATTTTTAGGGACCTCAACGCTAATCTTTTTGAGGATCTTATTAATATCTAACCGATTCTTTTTAGCCATTAAGTTGTAGCCTCCAAATAATATACATAATACGTTTGACCTATGAAAAATCTTGCCCCATCCGTGCTTACTACATTAAAAAAACTTCCATTTATTTCAATAGACTCAGTTTTCCCTTTATCTATATAATTTTTACAATCGGCTTCGACCTTTATTCGGACATCTCCTTTTTCTATCATAACTTTAAGCTCGTCTTGATACTCTAAAGGTTGGTTTTCTTTATAATTTATGATTGCGCTAAACGACTCACTGACAGGGGTATAGGTAACTGTTTCTTTTGGCGCGCTATAACCTGCATAAATATTTTGATCTGCTGTTAAAGTAATAGTTTTTTCGGGCTCTTTATGTACAGTGATTGTTGCCTTAAAGGTATCAAAATGATCGGCGAGAGCCGATTTAAACTCTGTAGCTGCAGCTGCTGGAATTAAAGAAGCCATTAGAATATTCCATTAGTTGATACTCTATTATAAGCATATCCTTGATTATTCATGGCATACTCTCCTCTAACCGTATCGTCTCCGGCTACTTGAACTGGGGTGGACTTTCTTAATTTGTAAGCGTTAACTAAATCTGTCAGCTCTTGATACTCTTCTCTTTTTAAAGATAAATAAGTTTTACTTAATTCATTTTTATTAATTTTTCTCACTCTAGATCCGTCAGATGCAACCTCCACTATTGGATCAGTAGAAGCCGCCCCGATAGTGCTTCGAATTTGCTTATCGTAGTAATGAACAATGTACATTTTCTTCAAAATAGCAGCTTCTTCAGGCTGAATTGAAACTATAGCAGGGTCAGACGATTGCCCATCATTGCCGCTAATTGATAAACCCAAAGCTCCCGTTCCTTCATTAAATGCTTGAGGCTCGTATTCGGGATTGATGAAGCTTCCGGAAAATTCATAAGCGTCGCTGCCAACGCTACTAATTTTAAAAGTGGTATTAAGCCTATTGTTTAATTCGCCTACATTGCTTCTAATCCAAAAAGAAATGGCGGGAATAGAAATACTTGAGGGTTCTCCGAGTTCCCTATAAAGTTCGTCTGCAATATCGACAATTTTCATATAGTATAAATTACACTATATGCAGTTTTTTTGGAAAATTAAGTATGTTCGGCCGGTCTTTCCCCTAAAACCGAAGTATCCCACACTGCACGAACTTCAGTCTCCGAAGTAGCGTCGTTAAGGGCCGTGCTGTTTGTCACGTCTCTCAAAGCTTGCTTTTTGGTGGCAACCTCTGTCTTTTTAGATGCATCTCCTGCTTCGTCAGCACGTTGATAATCAATATCTAGAGCCTCTAAAAGAGGTTTACGAACTTGACGAAAACGTTCCTTTTGAAGCTCTTTGGCTTTTGGTATATTTACTCCTATTGGCATAACTTATGACTCCGAATACTCCCAAGCGTTTCTGAAATACCTATCGGCGGGGAGGTCGCCAGTAGAAATAATTTGAAAAGGAACTCCTGCGGGTACGTCTTTAGCGGCGATTCTGGCCATAAACTCTTCATGGGTTTCGCCTCGTTCAACGGCTTGAGGAGCAGGGACAACTACTGCGACACCGCTGTAACTCTCCCCTTCTGCGGGAGCCGTTGGATAAATAATTCTTCCTGTGATGTCCATTTCTTTTTATTACACTTATTTTAATTATTTTTTATTAAAAGTCAATTTTTTAACTCCCGAAAACTATTACTCCTACATAAGAATCTTCTACAGCTACGTCATTGTCACGAGTCACTCTTATCGGCAACGCAGAAGTTGTTCTTGTCCCGTCATTTGTGATATCCCTACCGTTTGTAGTTGTACCCGCATTATTTCCTGCGCTACCTGCGAAACAAAAGTTTGCATTAGATAAAGCAGTCGAAAAATTAATAGTATATCTGCCTGTAGCTGTGTCCGTCATGCTACTAACATTGTAGCTTTCTCTTATCATACTTGCTGCTGCTTGAGTTGAGTCAAGATTTATCCACGCTTTCGCAATCCTATTATTTTTCTCTTTTAAATCTCCTTCCTCTGCTCCAGTTCCATCTGAGTCAACTACGATATGCTTTGTCGCGCTACCCTCTACAGCAGCGGTATAATGAGATGATGTCGGAGGAGTGAAGGCAGAAGTATACCGAGCGACACCCTTTGTAAGTCTAAAATCATCTAAGTATCCCGTCATGTATTCTGTGCTATGAGATTTACCGATATGTATACCTCCATTAGCGTCCAAACTTGTAGTATGAGTCCAAGCAGATCCTTTTTGGACGCCGTCTCTGTAAACTTTTATATCACCACTTGATCGGACGACAGCTACGTGATACCAAGTATCAACAGAAAGAGTATCAGCCCAATTGTTTCCTCCCGAGGTATAGCCATAAGACCAATTGCCAGATCCACCTCCGCCACCGTCCCATCTAAAAAGAAAAAATCCTGCACTATCTGCATTAGCGGCAAGAATATAGTATCCACTACTGGTGACAGTGGAAAATCTTACCCAAAATTCCCAAGTGAAGTCGCCTGTGCCAAAAGTCCAGTCAGCATGATCAGCAAGAGTTAAATGATCGCTTCCATCTAGATATAAACTACTTGACCCATATTTTTTCTGAGCGGTAACAATTTTGGCATCACCGTTAAAAGTTATGGAATGCTCTGTAGAACTTCCATCCGTAGTGGAGGTGTCGTTATTAGAACCTTCAAAAGGAAGCATGAGAACCGTTTCTGAAGAACCGGGCGAAGCTATAGACGCTGCTGAAGCGGGCGTTCCATCTACTTTAATTTTATCTAGTTTAAATTCTTTCATCTTTTAATTCCCGAAAACTATCACACCAATATAAGCGTCATCTTCAGTTGAAGAGTCATTATAACTTACTCTTATTGCTACTCCTGAAGTTGTTCTTGTGCCGTCTAGTGATACGTCCCTACCGTTTGTTGTTGCGCCATTATTCCCCGCACTACCTGCAAAGCAATAATTGGCGTCTGTTAAAGCGGTTGAAAAATTAACAGTATACCTGCCTGTGTCCGTGTCTGTTATGCTACTTACGTTATAACTAGCATTTATAGAAGGAGTTCCTGACCCGGTAAAGTTCACCCACGATTTCGCAATTCGTGATGTGTTTATTCCACCTGTTCCAACTATGACTCCATCCGCATCTTCGTTAACGATAATTTGCTTGAGGGAATCACCTCCAGAAGTTAGATGCGCAGTAGTTGGTGCAGTAAAGTTAGACGTATACCTAGCTAAACCTTTTGTTATTCTTAAATCGTCCAAGTAGTATTGAGCTCGTCCGGACGCGCCCCCACTAAGCTGATCCCCAAAAGCCATACCAGCAGTCCTTCCGAACTGACCCGTATGACTTTGCGTGTTAGAATCAGCAGTGCCATTTATGTATATTTTTAAAGTGCCACTATGCCTAACTAGGGCTATATGTGTCCACGCCCCAGTAGACACCGCAGGATTAGCTGAATGAAAAACGCTAGTGCCAGCGTAATACCAACTAAGCCTCCCTGCAGTTCCAGAAGAAGTTTTACCCATCCATATTTGGTGTCTAGTACTACCGCTAGAATCCCATTGGTCAAATAACGCATAACTCTGAGAAAAATCAGTAAAATAGAACCAAGCTTCCATGGTAAAATCTCCAGTTCCCATGTCGAATCCGTCACTAGAAGAGAGTTCTATGCCGTCAGCAACATATATACTAGTAGCACCAAATTTTTTTTGAGTATTACTTAATTGATCTCCCGTCGCATAGCTAATACTAAGATTTTTATTACTTGCATCTAATCCTGTCGTAGTAGTCGCCGTATCACTACCATCAAAATTGAACAGCGCAGTTACTTTTGAAAAATTCGGGTCTCCAGCTTCTGCTGCAGCCGCTGGTTTCAATTGTCCTACTCTTAATTTTTGTAAATTCATTAGTATATGTGTCTTACCATTATTTTATCTCCGCTTACTATTTCCCCGTCTGTAAAGTAGAGGCCTGTCCCAGCAGTAACAGAAAAGTTTGCACCGCTATCCTGAACCAAACCATTAACGAAAACGAAAATTTCATCTGCGGTTGAAATTGACCGACTCATTTCAAATCCACTGACCACACCATTTCCAGTGAACCTTTCGGTTAGATAACTAATATCCGCCGAAGCTCCATCTGCCCCATCTGCTCCCGAAGGCCCCGCTGTTCCCGAAGGCCCTAAAGCTAAATGTCGGAAACTAATTTCATGTCCGCTTACAACTCCTGTCGTAAAAGAAACTCCGGTTGCCCCTGCTAATGTATAATCTATAATTGGGGTTTGAATTAAACCCTCAACCGATACGAGCACATCCCTTGCGTTAGAGACGTCTTCTGAAAGTAAATAATTAGTCGTGGTTCCATCCCCAGTATATACTTGATCGAAAGCTATACCGTGCCCTAGTGCGCCTAATTTATTTACATTTACATAAAGTCTGTCAGGAGTAAAAGTATTGTCTGATAATTTTTTAATCATCAGCTGAGAATTAGACAATTTTTCTATGCCGTAATCCACATCAGTATCATCTATACCGCCAATCTGACCAACGTATTTAGCTGCAGTGATATTTTGTGATGTTGGAAAAGCGGCGCTCGGAACAGTAAAGTCAGAAGTATATCGTGCTACCCCTAAAGTAACCCTAACATCGTCATAATACCCTTCGTTTGTTCTATTAGAGGTTGAATTATATCCTCGACCTAACCAATGATATTGACTAGCTGTATTTAAAGCGTTATTACCTAAGTCAGCCGACCAATACTCGGTGCCATTTTGAAAAGAGTACCAAGTGCTACCACTTCGCACTAAAGCCCTATGTACCCACTGGTCATCTAATTTGTCTCCGACTTCTACGGCGTTTGCAATATTCCAACTAGAGCCGTTCGAAGACGAGTATAATTTGATCTTAGTGCCAGCATTATAATATCCATATAAAATGCTATGCCAAACATAATTCGTACTGCTTGCATTAAACCCGATAGAAATAGAGTCGTTATATCTTGTGTCTATATATTCCCAGAATTCTATAGTAAAGTCTCCAGTAAAAGAAAAATCTCCACCTATTTGACAAGCACTACTGCTTCCGGGAATGTACAAACTCGTTCCCCCAAATTTAGATTGTGTTGTAGATAATTCAACATTACTATTCAAAGTTATAGTTCTACCACTATCACTTGAATCTGAGGTTGAAGTAGCTTCGTTTGCCCCATCAAATGGAAGAAGTAGGCTTACATCAGAAAAATTTGCATCTCCTACGTTAGTGTCTCTCTCCTCTATAACGCTAACATCGAACTTATTATCGGCGAGATCTAAATTAGAAATTGTACCACTTGCGTTTTGTAATATCCCAGTTCCAGTCCCACCTAAAGTTAAGCCGGTAAAATATCCTTGTTCAACAGATTGATGACCAGATAAAGTAGAAGTGTTGTAAGTTGTTTCTACTGCGTTTCCTGCTGCATTGACTGTTAAAACTCTATTTGCGGTAAGTGATCCCGGCGTATCACTCAAGCCAACGAATGTAGACGACCCGCCACCTCCGCCGCCGCCGCCCTCAAATACAGAACCGCTTTGGTATATAGTGCCCGAGATTTCAATATCACCAACAACGTGGAATTTTTTCGAAGGGGTTATTGTACCTACGCCAACGTTACCATCACTATTTACAATTAAGTTGTTCGCATGAGCCGTGTCTTGCGGCCCAAAACCTCTCGCCCCACCTTCAGCTACAATATATGCTGTAGTGTCGTTATCTGAAACGGCAAGTTTAGCCCTGTTAGTTCTACTTTTAACTCTTAAACCAACTTCAGCACCCCCCTCAGAATTGAAAGTGACTACCTTTGTTTCTCCGCTAACAGAGTTACCAACTTGAAAATCTACTGATGGATTAGTAGCTCCTATACCAATTTTTCCTCCCGGTAGAATTGTAAGGCGATCAACTAAAGTATCATCTGACGCTCCCGGAGTTGCAAAAGCTATTTTGGCAGGAGCAGAAACAGTATTTGCCGCTCCATAGCGAGTAACGACTATTGCCGCAGAATTTCTATAACTAGAACCACTAGGAGCGTAAGCCACATAAGAAGTTGTTCCAATAATATCTCCATCACTTGTTCCTGTTGGGCTAGCTTCTGTTCCGGTTGACCTTTGGAAAAATTGCCTTACTGCACCCGAACTGTGTCCAGACCCACTGTAATGCAACATAAGGTGACTCCCGTCTCCGGCCGAAATTTGTAATGATTTAGCCGGTGCATTTGTTCCTATACCGACTTTACCGTCCGCTTGGACGCGCATTCTTTCTGCCGTGGAATAATAAATAAAATCATTAGAAGCAGAATAAAACATCAAATCGTTAGAAGTACCGCCTACAAGAGAGGCTTTAGTTCCAAAAGATCCCAAATCAGTAGCACCCCTTAAGAAATTTATATGAGCACCTTTAGCCGAATCGCTTCCTCCTTGTAATTTTACTATAGTATTAGCGTCGGTAGCGGAATATAAATGAAGCTTCGACGCTGGGGCGTTTGTCCCTATACCGACGCTACCACTTGAATCTATCTTAACTGCTTCAATAATCCCGCCGGTAGTCCCGACAAAAAGTGCTAAATCAGTAGCGGCAGATGCCCCTCCATCCAACGCGTACATTCCAGCGAATTCCTCTCCAGAATTACCTAAAGAAATACCGCCTATTATATTATTGTTTGAATTAGCTCCTCCACTAAATCCTAATTTAAGCCCGAGGTTTAAGGCGGTTGTGGTGGTTAACGAGGTAACAGCTGAACCGTCTTGTCCTACTGCTGGGTAAGAAATATGAAGCTTAGTAGTGGGAGCTGCTATTCCTATACCAACATTACCTCCGGTCATGAAAGAAGCATTGTCTGAATCTAAACGAACAGTCTCAGTCCCTCCATCTTTCTTTATAGACAATCTTCCATCGCCTGCTGTTTGACGGAACACGAATAAACTATCTCCATCATGCGCAGCTATTTGTAAAGGGTTGGTATTATTAGCTATACTTTTTATAGAAAAGGCATTGTCAGGATCTGCAGCTTGATTAACTCCAACTACTGCACCATTATCTTGCATGGTCCCAGAAGTCAAAGTATTGCTATCAGACCACCTTGCCACGTAGCCTGCGACTCCCGCACCGTCCGTAAAGTTACCAGTCATCGAGGTATCAATTAAACTACCAGTTTCACTATCTAAGGTAGCAAGACCACTGAGAGTTGATATCTCCGAAGTAAGAGTTTGACCTGTGGTTATCAAGTTACTGGTCAACGTAGTAATATCGCCATCATTACTCGTAATTTGCGTCTGCAAAGTTTGCCCAGTGGTAACTAAATTAGATGTCAGGGTGGTTATGTCACCGTCATTGCTAGTTATCTGAGTTTGGAGTGTTTGGCCAGTGGTGCCAAGGTTAGTTGTTAGTGTCGCTATATCACTATCGTTACTAATAATTTGGTTTTGTAGGGTTTGCCCTGATGTTCCCAAATTAGTTGAAACAGTATTTATATTATTGGTTAGTGTTTGACCGGTTGTGGCTAAGTTACTCGTTAACGTAGATATGTCAGAATCGTTACTTATGATCTGAGTCTGCAGAGTTTGCCCAGTGGCGCCTAAATTGGTAGTCAGCGTACTAATATCAGAATCATTAGAAATGATTTGCGTCTGTATAGTCTGCCCCGTAGTACCAAGATTAGTAGTCAACGTTGATATATCACTATCGTTGCTAATAATTTGAGTCTGTAAAGTCTGACCGGTGGTAATTAAGTTTGGGGCAGTGGCTACAAGACTTCCATCCGTAGCTAGCGGAAAATTCAGCTCAAATCTATCTGTAGAATCGTTAAATAAAATATTCGCATTTGTAGCACTTCCACGATTTATCGTAATACCCCCAGAAACCAAAGTAATCCCAGCGCCAGCTTCACCACTATTAATTTCAATTAAGTTATCTTTAATAGCAAGATTTGTAGCGGTTATAGTTGTTTGAGTGCCTGTTACATTTAAGTCTCCTATAGTTACCGTATCGCTAAAAGTTTTATTACCCGCAATAGTCTGGTTGGACGTGAGCTTGACAGTGGTTGAATCCAATGTGGATATATCAGAATCATTGCTAATAATTTGTGTTTGTAATGTTTGGCCCGTGGTTCCCAGATTGGTAGTAAGCGTTGAAATATCAGAATCATTGCTAAGAATCTGCGTCTGTAAAGTTTGTCCCGTAGTTGTTAGATTCCCACTAATATCATCAACAATTGTCCCGGTTGAAACTAGGTTGCTAGTTAAGGTTGTTATATCAGAATCATTGCTAATAATTTGAGTTTGTAATGTCTGCCCAGTCGTTACTAAGTTTGTTGTTAGGCTAGCAATGTCACTATCGTTTGAAGTGATTTGGGTTTGTAGGGTTTGCCCCGTAGTTCCCAGATTGTTTGTAAGCGTCGAGATATCTGAATCGTTGCTGGTGATCTGCGTTTGCAACGTTTGACCGCTGGTCCCCAAGTTAGTCGCAACCGTGTTTATATTGGTTGTTAATGTTTGGCCAGTCGTGACCAAGTTACTTGTTAAAGTTGATGTATCTGAATCATTACTAGTAATTTGAGCCTGTAAAGTCTGCCCTGTTGTTATAAGATTTCCGCTAACGTCATCAACCACACTGCCTGTTGAAACCAAATTACTGGATACAGTGTTTGTGTTTGTTGTTAGAGTCTGTCCAGTAGTAACCAAATTAGCGGACGTAGCAAAAACTCCTGTTTCAGCATCTGTAACCAAAGTTCCCGACTCTAGAAATTCGACAGAGTTTCCTGCTGAATTAACAGCGAGTAACCTACTAGCAGTTAAAGCGCCGGGAGTGTCACTCAACCCAACAAATGTCGAACTTCCCCCTCCCCCACCAGCACTTACTCCTGAAAATATCAATCCATCTCTATCAGCATTTACCACAACAGATTGACCTACTGCACCCAAACTACCCGGAGTGTCATCCAAATCTAGGAAGTTTACCGCGAAGCTCCCGGTCATGGACGTATCGACTAAATTACCAGTTTCCGAATCGAGCGTTACGACCCCACTTAATGTATCAATTTTTGTATCTAAAGTGTCACCGGTTGACGTTATGTTTGATGTCAGGGTAGATATGTCGGTATCGTTAGAAGTTATCTGTGTTTGTAGTGTTTGACCGGTGGTTGCGAGATTTGATGTTAGCGTCGAGATATCAGAATCATTACTAATGATTTGAGTTTGGAGAGTCTGCCCTGTTGTTCCTAAATTACTCGTAAGGGTTGATATATCTGAGTCGTTGCTTGTAATCTGTGTCTGTAAAGTTTGACCTGTTGTGACTAAATTAGATGTTAAAGTAGATATGTCTGAGTCATTGCTTGTTACCAACCCAGAAACCGTACTTATTTCACTTGTTAAAGTTTGGCCTGTGGTTGCCAAATTAGAGGTAAGAGTAGCTAGATCAGTAGCGTTGCCTTGAGTGAGCCCCGAAACTGTTACTATATCGGTAGCTAAAGTTGAACCAGTGGACGCTAAATTGGTAGTAAGAGTAGATACATTTGATGTTAATGTATTTCCTGTTGAAGCTAGATTGCTAGTTAAAGTAGATATGTCTCCATCATTTGAGATAATCTGCGTTTGCAAAGTTTGCCCTGTTGTAACCAGATTTGCAGCCTCGGCAAAAATTCCTGTTTGATTTTGTTTTACAGCTAAGCTTCCCTCAACCGCGAGAGGAAAATTAACTTCAAAGTGATCAGTAGAATCATTAAATAAGATATTAGCGTCGGTAGCGCTTCCTCTATCTATAACAAGACCTCCTGAATTAAGTGTTATACCCGCTCCATCTTCTCCGCTATTCAACAAAATTATATTGTCTTTGATTGCTGTGTCGGTTGTTTCAACGATTGTACGAGTGCCAGTAACTGTTAAGTTCTTAATTGAAACGTCGCCGAAAGCAATAGTTCCTGTTGTATCGAATTTTATTCCTCCTTCCGGCGGAGATGATAAAGTTGCTTCGCTTCCTATTTTGATTGAGTCTGACGATACAATTAAATCGTCAAAATGACCGCTTCTAAACGGTAAAGAAGGAGACCCTAAATTTATAGTTCCACTTGCGTTAGGTAAGATTTCTCCTGAAATTGTTCCTCCCGTTTTGTTAAATTTTACATTCTGTATTTCTCCAGTAGCGAGCTGTAAAGCAGAAATATCCGTATCGTTATTAGTAATTTGTGATTGTAAATTATTTCCTGTCGATATTAAGTTTCCGCTTAAGGTGTCTCTTTTGTCATTTAAAGTATTTCCGGAAGAAATTAGATTACCACTTAAAGTATCTCTTAAAGAATCTAAATGATTACCTGTGGATATAATAGTATTTGTAAGAGCGGTTCCTGTCGTTATTAAATTGCCACTTAAAGTATCGCGAGCGGCGTCTAAAGCATTTCCGGTGGAAATTAAGTCTCCGCTTAAGGCATCTCTTTGGGAATTTAATGTATTTCCTGTAGTTATCAGGTCATGGTCAGTCGCAAAAACGCCAGAATTTAAATATACAAGAGACTCGCTTGCCGAATTGACAGCCACTAACCCCCCATTGGCTGGAAATTCAGTTTGTAAAGAAGAATAGTCATTGGGGGCATCAACTAAGCCTGTGAACTTGACTGCTCCACCGCCTTCTCCGCCTACTCCGGTAACAGGGGGTATATCGTACGCAATTCCATCTCCAGCGCTATTTACTTTTAAATATTTTCCTTGGTTTCCTGCTAATGTTACATCATCCAAATCTTTTATATGGGTGGCAAAATTGCCCGTCATAGAATGAAAAACAGACAAGCCGCTTAATGTACTTACTTCAGAAGTTAAATACTGCCCACTAGTAACTAGATTAGTTGCTACTGTAGTGCCAGTAGAATTTAGATTAGCCGCTAACGTAGTACCAGTAGAATTTAAATTAGTTGTCAACAGATTGCCTGTCGATGCTAAGTTAGTGGTAAGGTTGGCTATATCAGTGTCATTTGTCAGGATTTGACCCTGAAGAGTTTGCCCTGTAGTGATTAAATTAGGAACTATAGCCAATTCGCTTCCATCTACTGAAATTGGAAAGTTTAATTCGAATCTATCAGTATCATCGTTAAAAAGTATTGTAGCGTTCTCTAGAGTCCCCCTATCTACAACTAATCCTCCCGAAGTAAGAGTAATACCTGCCCCAGCTTCACCGCTATTTATTATGATTATATTATCTTTAACCGCAAGATCAGTAGAACTTATAACAGATTGAGTTCCTGTTACTGTTAAATTCCTAACTTTAATATCTCCAAAAATAGTTTCCCCATCGGTATCAAAACTAAAACCTCCCCCGGGACCGGCTGAAATTGTAGCTTCATCTCCTAATTTTAATGAATCAGCAGCAAGGTGGGCAGTTTTAGCATATAAATTTAAAAACCTTTTAGACGGAGATCCTAAATCTATAGCATCATTTTGATTGGGGATAATAGAACCAGATATGATTCCTCCCTTTGTCCCTAACTTGTCTTCTTGTAGATTTGTAGTGACGACAGCTGATGAAGCAGTACCCTCAACAGAAGTTGTAGTTTTTCCACTAATTACGACATCTACAGAAATAGCCATTTTTTAAGAATTTGAAGGTTGAGTTACTTCGGGGAAAACATTGAAATCACCTTTCATGAGTTTAACGACGGCTCCATTTGCGTCTACTCCAACTCCTGTTGGGTATCTTTCTATATCATAAACAAATTGCCCTACGGGCAAGTTCACAGTCTGAGTCCCACTTAAATAAATATCAATTAACCCGCTTATCCATGCATCCCCATTATTTCCAGAAACGATAGTGGGAGAAAGATCTATAAGAGAAGAAGCGCTACTGTAACGATATTTGACTACTCCTCGAGCACCATAACCACTCAAATTTATAGCGTTTCCGTTGGTATCCTTTACATTTAACCGAACGCTTAATTCCGAACCTTGAGAAGCGTCAAAATTATAAACCGTTGCCATATAGTTTTATTACACTATATGCAGGTTTTTTTTGAAATATTATCTTCCTTCAGAAAGTATTTTCATTGCTTGAGAATCTAACTTTTCGGAAGCATCGGGTTCTTTAATTGGTTTTCGGTAAGCTGAAACATGTTTCCTGAACTCTCGGAGAAGTCTATCCCTTAACATTACCCTATTATCTACAGGTATAATACCTACCGTAGAAGCATGAGCTTGAAGGTCAGAAAGATTCATGTCATCTACCCTATCAATATATACCTGCTCATTCATCGTACCATAAACAGAGTTGCCCGTATCCCCCCAAATTTGGTCAAGGGTAGTGGGTTCAAATTTTTCTACTTTTCCATGAGTTTGAGAAAGATTTTTTACCGATTTCTTTTTGGTAGGTTTTCTTTTCGCTGCCATAATCTTATTCCTTATAGTAGTAACTTATACACTTTTTTTCTAAAAAATAGAAAACCCCGGCCCTTGCGGGACCGGGGTTGCTACGCAAATGCGAATATTTTTATTATACGTCCTTACGAAGGCCAACAATAGCGCGAGCATCAAGAAGGACGCGTCCCTCTTCAACCCCGCCATAAAAACCGACCTTATCCTGACGAATAGCGAATTGATCATCCGGAAGAGCAGTGAATGTGCTGCCATTCTCGGAATTCCGAGCAACTGGGCGAACAAACGCTTCAGTAGAACGGTCAACACCAACAATAATCTCCTGATTACCGGTAAGAGTACCACCCATTGCAGTATACAATGTGTTGTACTTCTGGCCTTGGCCGAACTCATAGAGGTCAACGATGTTAACACCGAACAAGTTGCCGAAACCAGCTGAACGATACATCTCATCTTTCACGCCGTCTCCAACCTGCTCAGCAGTAGTGCTAAACGGATTGTAAGAAATAGCGCGAATATCTTCAACAACCTCTGCAGAGCAGAATAGATCAGTAAGGCCCTTTGAATACGCAGCCTGAGGAGTACCATCCGCATAAGAAGCGTTGATTCTCTTCATTTTAGTCATCAAAGAGTTAACGTCAGCAAGACCAAAGGTGCCTTGACCACCGTCAATAACGTTGTCACCGGCGCTGCCAGTACCAAACTTACCCTTAGCTTCTGCCAAGCCCTTCAAAGCAACCGCCCAAGCATTACGGTCTTGTTTTACCAAAACTTCGTTAGCCATACGCTCAATTGCCTTGCTCACAACATCCAAACGGCTCTTACGTGCATACTTCTTGAGGAAGCTAACAGCGCTGTCCAATTTGTAAGTCGAGATCTTCAACTCAGCGTTACCTGCGATTTGAGAAGATGGAAGACCACCTGCCATTTGCTGAGACCAAATAGTAACATAGTTATCATTACCATTTTGCTCATAGAATAAATCAAGAGGATAACTTGGGTTATCATCTTCGTCGTACTCTACATCAGTATAGAGATAAGCAGCGGTATTAGCCTGCTGCAAAACCTGCTGAACCACCGGTCCAATAAATGCGGCAAAAGCCTCAGATGCTGGACGAGAAACTTCAGGGTTCTTGGAGCCCATAGCCTTAATTAATTCGACTTGCTCCGGAGTATTTTTAAGTTTTAATTTCATATTAATATTCTCCTTTTATTAACCTTGTGTGAAGTCGAATCTCACCAATGCAGAACCATCTGCATCAGGATTGCCTAAAGTGCGTCCGATTCGGTTATTGTCTGCCTTATTACCTTTGGTAGTAATTTTACCATCGCCAGTAGCGAAAACGTCCTGATTGAACACCAAGCCGGGAGAAGTATCCCATGCGCCAGTTGCCATAAGGAAAATTCCTCGTGTAGCAATTGGAACTGCTTGACCAGTCAAACTACATTGCAATTCAGCCTGCTTGCGCGGGTTGAAAGCAAGTTTTTCACCGTTTTCGTCGTATTCACGTACATCATAAAGAGTGATACCAAGAGCAGCTTCATCAGCTCCTCCATCAGTATACTCTACTTCTGCCGCAACGCCCCACCGTTGAGAAACGGTGTTGTTGTATCCTGCACCAACGTTGCCAATCATGCTCAGCTCATCAGTGTTCTGCCATCCACTACGGACTTTAACTACTGATCCAGCATAAACTACATCTGTAGTGCTTAAAGTAACCGCGTGGTCACCGAAGGCGAACAAATTGATAACATCGTGCTCGCTATAATCCCTAAAGGGTTTTAGTCTTTCGTTTGCCATAATATATATCTCCTAATTATTTATTTACTAAAATCGAATTGATCCATAGCAAAAGCTTTGCTATACTTTTCGAAAACTGTAGGTTCTTCTGCAGGAGCGGAAGCCGGAATATTTACCGTTTCGCTTGTAGCATTATCTACTGCCTGTTCAACAACCTCCTTAACTGCGGAAGCAGAAGCTTCTGCAGGTGCTGGCTCTTCAGCCGGTGCCGCTTCCTCGGCAGGAGCCTCGGCCGGAGCCGCTTCTTCTGCAGGGGCTTCTTCCTCTTCTTCATCGGCATTTGCCTTTGAAGAAAGAAGGACTGAAAGAGTTTTGTCCAATTCAGCAAAGGCATCTTCGTCAAGGTCTCTAATTTGAGAAGCGATTACCTTGCGGTCTTCGTCACTCAATTTAAAACGCTCGTCGTAAGAAGCCATTCTCTGATTGAATGCCTCTAGTTTTTCAGCTTCGGCCTTTTCAGCCTCAAGCTTTTCTAATTGAGCCTTAATGTCTTCCAACTGCGTCTTTAAGGAATCGTGTTCCTTAGAGAGCGTCTCGTGCTGTTCACGAGCGTCTTTCAGGGATTCCTCTTTTTCCGCATTCTGAGCACTAAACTCTTCAGACGCTTTCTTAAGGCTTTCCTGAATAAACTCATGAATAGCAGAAGCAGATATGGATTGCATAGACTCATCAGTTATGTCTGTTAGATTTTCTATTTTCATAGCTTCTACTTTCTTTGTTTTTACAGTATTATTTGTATTTTGGGAAATAGTTTCTTTTTCAAGATTCTCTTCCGCCAAAGCTTTATGTTCTTCCGTTCCTTTTTCAGTTAGTACTCCCTGCACATCTGCAGCAGGATTAGAGGTTAACCCAATTCCTAAAGGCACTACGTTATTAATAACTTTTCTGTAGATGTTTGAAGTCTCATCAAATTTACCTTCACCTCCAAAACCTTTCAGTTTATCCATATGCTTTTCAACTTCATCTGGATCAGTTATCTCGAGGGCATCTTCTATATTCTTTTCTTCACCTTCTAAAACGACTAAATTATATTCGTTAAATCCTAGTTCCCAACTAGCACTTATACCTAAATAATCTTCACTCGTGGGGTCACTAGAGCTTTCTATTTTATCAGCGAGGCCTTCATCTACGACTTTCCAAATTACTCCTCCAAGAGTAACGTTGAACGGTTCTTTTAAATCTTTAACTTCTTTTTTCGTAAGAGGTTCGTCATTCCCAAAACGAGAAAAACCAGCCGTTAATATAGTTCCCACTACGGATTTTCTATTATGTTCTATATTAATTGGCTTGTTAATAAAATTATCATGCATCGCTATCGCTGTATCGGTATCCACCACATCTCCATTTTTGTTTACTCTATTTACTACAAAAGCATTGAAAGCCACTGGTAAAAGATCTACGTTTTTTTCTAAATCTACTTCTGGTAAAAACTTCTCTAACTCAACCATAGAGGCAAGAGCTAAATATTTGTCTTTTTCTTCTGAAACTACTGGCTTAATAACAGAGCTGAAAGTTGTGGTATATTTATAGTTTTTCATTTTTAAATCTCCATCCAATGAGAAGCTATAGCGTTTTTGATAGCCTCCTGTCGTGTCTCGATATATAATTGTTCTATACTATCGAAATTATCTATTAAATTAAATTTTTCTAAATCTTCTGAAGCTCTACTTAACTGACTCTCAGAAGGCTCAATATTAAAATTTTTCCCTTCGGTAATATCCAAAAAACAATTAACGTTAGCCATGCACCAAAGAGAAAGAGAATGTTTATCGTCTTTATTGTAAGTGTCTTCTGCAGCTTTATACGCTTTAATTAATGAATCTACCCTCAATCTAGCAGAGCTATCTTTCAATTTAGACTTAAAACACTTTATCAAATTAGAAGAGAAAACAACGTACTTATCTATAGCATTTTCTTCTTTCGACTTTTCCGAGGAGGTAGAATAGATATCAATTATTTTAACATTTTTCTCTTGCGGAAAGGCATCCCCACTAATGTCAAAATCTAATCTGTCTAAATTACCCATTGTTACTATATATTCTACACATTCTTTTACTAAAATGGAAAAAAGAAAGCCCTAGACCCCTACAGGCCTAGAGCTTCCTCACAAAGGAATTGTACTTAAATTACTTCTTCCCGATAGTAACCTTTTTGTCTCCCCTACCTAAAGACACACCGGGAAATTCCCAATCGAACTTAAAATAAGGAAGTTTGAAGGTGACGCCGCTTTTGCTGCATTTGAAATCGAAAGATGCGGAAACATCTTTACCAGCACAAGCAGTTGGTAACGGGGCTTTTACCCCTAGAAAAGGAATGGTGAAATGGGGATCAGGCTTAACGCCTGCGCCAAACCACTTTTCCTTTTTACCCTCAGCTGCTGAGAGACTAGTCGTCAATCCCAACAGTATTATTAATGCGATAATGTTTTTCATATTATTATTCGTTATCTATGTTATTCAACTCAATCCTTGCGGCTTGATCTGAAATCGTTTTTAAAGCGTCGCGCGTAAATTCAGGGACATGTTCCCAAGCTTGTTCAATTTGCGGATGGGTCATCATCCTTTGAACTATGTTTTGGGGAACCTCAGGGATAGAAGTGACTTCAGCTTTCGTCGTTTTGCACCCGCTCACGAGAACGAGACTTAGCAGCGTTAAAAGCGCGGTCAATTTCATCTTGAGTATGCGTCCAATCATCTTTTACTTGCTTTTTCTCCTCTTTCTTAATTCTGGCTATTTTCTCCTCCTCCGTCAATGTTTTTTTATCTAAAACACTAAAAAAGGATTTAAGTATAGATAGAATAGAGGATAGCCAACTCATTACTCAGCAGGCTTATCCGTTGTTTTAGCGGCCTCCGAAGTAACTCCTTTACGAAGGAATACTACCATAAGGGCCGCAAAACAGCTTTGAATAGTAACTGTGAGATCTACCTCTCCAGCGAAATATGCGCCGAGAGCCGTTAAAACCGCTGCACCAGCGGTAAAATAGGTTTTTTTGCCTGAAAGTGCTTTCATATCAGATTATCTTACACATTGAAAATTAACTCATCCACTTTTTTTTAATCTTCTCAATATACTCATAACTATTAGAGATGGCCTCTACATAATCTTTTCCTTTATGCTCCACGAAAGAATCCATTGTATATTTTAAAATTTTATGAAGTTGAGGGGGTGACACTTGAGCAGCTATGTCTTCCGCAAAAAAAGAGGCTAAAGTAAAAAAATACTGAGCATTTTCTTCTGTATGTTTTCGCGGGACTTTGGTTTTGATTCTTTTAGCCATCATAATCTGAGGATAAAAAGTTCCCAAAAAATCAGAAATATAATTTTTATATTTTTGATCAATGGTTTTAGCTTCTTTATTTACTAATAATTTTATAAAGAGCGGGAAAGATAATTCAAGTAACTCTTTTCTTGTGAGTCTTTTAGTGCCGAGTTGCTCTAAAACTAAATCACCATCTCCTTTTTCCTCGAAAAGAAGATGGGTTCTTTCCTTACTCAATTTTGTTTTCTTACTCAGAAAACTAATGTCGCTGACCGTCAGCATAATAAAGTGGCTCACCCTTTTGTTTTTTTTGCTACCGTCGCCGCCAACTGGGTGAGGCTCTACTCGCTCGCAATGAGCCAAGTAGCAATAGGTTGCGTCAGCTTTGATTTAAGGTAGCTCAAGTTGCAACTACTACTTTTAAATTACACTATTGTTTGACATATTTCTAAATTACCGCTAAAATAATTACGCATGAAGAATATTGTTTTTGCGATTCCGGGTAGGGAGTTTTCAGGAAATTTTTTACAGTGTTGGACTGACACGGTTTTAAAATGCATGAAGAACGGGATCAACCCATTGCTTTCTAATAGGTTTTCTTCAATGGTAAGTTATGCACGATGCCTGTGTCTTGGTGCTGATGTAAGACGAGGTATTCATCAAGCGCCCTTTGATGGTAAAATCGATTACGAATATATAATGTGGATTGACTCGGATATAGTTTTTAGCTTCGATCAAATTCAAAAATTAATTTCCTACGATAAAGATATTGTATCAGGCATTTACAAAACCGAGAACGGGCAAAGCTTCGCCTGCGTCAAAGACTGGGATCAAGACTTTTACAGAAAGCATGGGTCATTTTATTTCCTCCAA
>TARA_R100001594_G_scaffold52943_1_pt1 | contig 25759 bp, 33 predicted proteins | sample TARA_R100001594 | Tara Oceans TARA_R100001594 (sample SAMEA2622752) | marine metagenome | biome: marine biome (ENVO:00000447); feature: marine epipelagic mixed layer (ENVO:xxxxxxxxx); material: "saline water (ENVO:00002010), including plankton (ENVO:xxxxxxxx)" | depth 150 m | reverse complement strand
TCAGACGGTCTGCTTTGCTACGGTTCGGGCATGCCTGAGTTCGTGACACGTCCCGGAGAAATCCGCGCAGAGTACCTCGCGTGCCTTGCATACTGCGAGAAACGCGGCAAAGGTGTTCCGGAAGCGGTGAACGATGCCCGGTACAGCCTGAAGCAACGAAAAAACCGGAGCGATGGCACAACGTGGGACCGGTACTTGTCCGATGATGGTGAAGTTCTCGCGGAACCGATGCCGGAACCGGAACCGGAAGCAAAACCGAAACCCAAACCGCGAGCAAAGCCACGGGCAAAAGGTAAGGCGTCGAACTAATGCCGGACCCGTTTCTGCTTCAACTGGCGACCCTCGCCATAGTTGGCGGCATGTTCTGTCATCTATGGACGCGGGCCACGGGACAATGAGACCCGCGCACAATCAGAGACCCTCCACCGGAAACGGTGGGGGGTTTCTTCGTTGTTGGGTCCACTGGGCGGCAGAGCTTGGCGCGCGTAGATTTTTTATCGGCCCTGCGTCACGGCCTCAGAAAATAAAACGTCCAGCACAGTCTGGTAGTGCGATGAGTGAAATAGAAACAAAGAAAACTATTCTATAGATTGGAATGGTTTTCTGTGCTGCTATTTCCCAAGCGCACAAGGAGGTAACATGGGAAAACAAAGAGAAAGAAACCGTCCGAAACCGCCACCACTTAAACGTCCATTGGAGGATGTTCTTGAACAGTGGCAAAGACTTGGTCGAAGCAATGCAAACTGCCAAGACATTCTGGACTGTGTCGAACATGAGTTCGGCGAACATGCGCGGGCAATGAAGAACCTTCGCATCGGACAGAAGAAGTTCAGTCTTGTCTGTCGAGAGATTGAAGAGCGGCTCGGTTCTTTTATCGAGGCGTGACCTTGAATGTATTGGAAAACCCATCGGCTTTTGTCGGTGGGTTTTACTGTGCAGTCAATGAAGACTCACAAATAGGAGGTGAATATGCAGTGTATGCACTGCGGAAAAGATTTCGAAGAATCAGAAATCGCGGGCGAGACTTTGTGTAGTCAGGAATGCCTTCACTTTTATGAGAGTGATGGGGTTCTGCCTATGGAGTCTGGCAAGGAGAAAACTCTCGGCGATATAGCTGAGTCTGATTTCTTTCAGGCTGGTGTCGATGCCCGAGAGGCTAAGAAGAAGAAGGCAATCGAGTCTGCCCAAGAATGGATTGATGATAATCCAGAATGGAAAGGCGTTCCGAATCGGAAAGCAACGGCGAACTTTGCTTACGATCTTTTGGGTTCGATGAGTCCCGACTGGGTTCAGTCATTCACAGAAGCTGTGAAAAAGATTTCTGAGAGGCCTGACGCGGAACGGATCCGTCCCGAACGGTACATGCTGAAGACAGCGCGCTCTGCTTATGAACTTTTGCAGAGTGAACTCGAAGAGCGTGGTGAAAAGTGGAGCTATGTTTTCGAAGATGATGTTGATGTCAGAGTAATGGCGGCAGACTTGCTTCAGTACTCTTTTCAAGATGTCGAAAGCTTTAATGATCTGTCGATTTCTGAAAAGAAAATCATCGGCAATCAGAAAAACTTTGATCGTCTGCTCAGCGTACTCCGAGAGATCGATCGTTCGATCTTGGAAGAAGAGTAAAAGCTCGTTGGAAAAAGCATCAGTCTTTGCGGCTGGTGCTTTTTACTGTGCGCTTTTGCACAACCAAGGAGGTAACTAAAATGGATGAGAATACTGATGTGTCTTTCCGTGTCATGTGTCTCGACGAAGACGGTAATGCGAGAAAACACAGTATAGAAATCAAGAATGGGAAGATACGGACTCAGTGTCGGCGTGCCCGATGCGAAGAAGTCCGGAGACTTTTTCTTTACTACTCTGGATTCAGTTACGCCGAGTCTCGTAAGGGAGTCCCGCGTGCTTTGGCTCAACACCTTGAAATGTGCGCAAGGATTCGTTGGCACAGAAAGAAAGAGAACGCTGGGAAATATAGAGAAGGTTGGAAGCCTCTGCTCAGTGAAAGAAAGGGCAAGATTCTGGATAAACTTTATCCGATGCCAGTTCATTGGAGCCGGAACATGGGATTCCGTGCTGAACAGATGCTTTTCCTGCATTCTTTTTTCAGGAAGCAAGCACCGGATCTTGACTGGTACCCAATGTTGTCTGAGAAATGGTCTCGCATTGATCTGCCAGAAGAAAGCTGGCGTGTCAGTATGAAAAAACACTGGACTATTCTTGTGCCCGAGTGCGGAGAGGAACTGGTTCTGACTTTCTCTTGTATGTCATACAATATGCCATCCCATGAATGTGGTTTCTGGTTTAGAAAGAAAGGCCAACAATACTCCTGCAGTATGTCACCAGCACAGAGAACTGGGCGGCCATACCATGTTTCGCCCAGTGGGTAGAAAGTAGAGAAAGGTTTCTCAAGCTTCAGCTCAAAGTATCGGACATCTTCTGTCCTCGATTGGATGGAAGATGTCCCTTACTGTGTGCTGAATAAATCAACACACACACCAGACGATTTTGTCTGGTGCTTTTGGAGGTAAAAGAAAATGAACCCTGTAATCCAAGCATATTCAATATGCATTCAAGCTGGGCAGCCCGTACTTTTGTGGGGACCGCCCGGTGTTGGTAAGACAATGATTACACAAGCAATCGCAAGGTCGTTGAAGTTCAATCTTATTGAACAGATCTGTTCTACTTGGGATCCAACTGATGTTGGTCTTCCGATGTTGGATGGAAACGCAAACTCAAACGACGACAAGCATGTTTTCGAGAAGCTCATCGAGTTTTCCGATAAAGATCTTGGTGATCTTTCTTCGAAAGAACTTGTTGAGGAATATCAGAAGCTCCGTGAATCTGAAAAAACGAAACGCGGCGCTTTCTTTTCTCGTGTCCCACCTGAGTGGGCCATCAACTGTTGTGAGTCTGCAGAATCTGGCGGTGCTCTTCTTTACTTGGATGAGTACAGTTGTACGCCGCCTGCTGTTCAAGCTGCGACACTGAAGATTGTGGGTGAAAGAAAGTGTGGTGACTTGCAGTTGCCTGAGAATCTTTCCATCGCAGCGTCTGCAAATCCTGCGGACCAAGCTGCCGGTGGTTGGGATCTTGCGCCACCTGCTGCCAATCGTTGGTGTCATCTTGATTTTTCTTTGAACGTAGACGAATGGTGTGACGGAATGCTTACGGGTTTTCCTGACCCAGAAGTTTCGAAGCTCCCGAAAGGATGGGAAGATCTCATTCCTTCAAAGCGAGTACTCGTTTCTTCCTACATCAAACGGTTCGGCGCGGAGAAGTTGCTGAACTGTCCTGAAGACGAAGCGTCTGCTGGTAGAGCATGGCCCAGCCCAAGAAGTTGGTTTGCTTGCGCTCGATTGCTGGCAGCCGCAGAAGCTATTGATGCAGATGGTGCTGTTGTTCTTCGTCTTGTTCGTGGAATGGTTGGAGATCCAGCCACTTCATTCATGACGTTCATTGAGAATCTGGATCTTCCTGATCCTGAACTTCTTCTTGCTGATCCTTCTATGTACGAGCATCCAACTCGGGGTGACAAAGCTCATGTGGTTTTGAACTCTGTTGTTGCTGCTGTCTTGAGGAAACCAACAGCAAAACGCTGGCTGGCTGCGTCGGAAATCTGCCGTTCTGCTTCACTGCAGGGTGGTCACGACATTGCCTGTATTCCTGCGATGCACCTGTTGAAGAATCAAGTATCCGGCGTAGAGATTCCTGATTCGTTCATCGAATTGTTTCCCACAATGGAAGCCGCTGGTTTCTTTTCGGGAGGTAAATGATGGATGATGTTTTCACTCAGGTAGGCGTGGATGATGTTCAAGAACTCGAAGTTGGGCAGAAAGGAACACAGGTTATTAAATGTTTCGATCATACTCGGGAGATAAAGTATAAAATAGTCCCCTTTCTCAGTTGGGATAGGGGCCGTGTTGGATGGTCTTTCCTCGACCGGATAGCGAAACAAAACCCTGAGTTCTTTTCTCCGACAGGAGGCTGGGTTCCGAATGCATTCTCTTTCCGAATGCGGTGTCAGAAAAAACTGCATCGCATTATTGTTTGGCCCGATGGTGCAGTCACTTTGACTGCCCATCTGGGCAAAGCTGCACTCATGAAAGATGAGATGTGGAGAGTTGCAAACGGCAAAAAATGTTCTTGTCGAAGCTTTAAAGAGCAGTGGATCCATGAGTTTAGAGGTGGCTGGCGTCACTTCTCAGAAGATAAGCTGCCCCAAAAAGCTAAGGCTCTCTTGAAGATCATCAAACAGCAGACAAGGCATCGTAGGACTACACTCCAAGGTAAGCTGTATGTATCGGAAAGGATGAAGCAATCTCAACTGGTGGAACGGGAACTCACCCTTGAAAACCGGATTGAGTTGCTGAAGAAAAGGGCAAGGCCCCGCTTTCAGAAGATATTCAATGACAGGCTCGAAGAAGTCTTTGGGAAATACCCCCATCAACTCAATGACAACATTGAGAAAGGTGTGAGAAACCTGAAGGCTGGGTTGGGCCCGCTCTTTGCTTATGAAGATGGCTATCGATGGAGAAAACCTTTGATGGAGAAAGGTATTTTTCAAGCAGATCTTCGTACTCCCGGATTCCACCGGGAGGGCTATGGAAGAGAAATGATACCGGTATTTCCGATACGCATCTTCCCATTCCGGTGGCCTGAATCCCTTCCGCCTGACCACCTTGTGATTGAGGCAATGGATAAGAATGGGTATCAGTATCTGCTTGAAATCAGACCCCATCCTTCTAGAAAAGTTCGATGGAAAATCCATAGACAGATTGGATTCTCATCCAACTTGATGAAGGAACCATCAACCTTTCCAGAGGAAGGTGTTTGAAGCTAGGCGGTAGACTGATTGTATCCGTAGGAAAAGGCACCGGCCCGCAAAGGTCGGTGTCTTTTACTGTGTGTACAATCCACAACGCACACAAATAGGAGGTTAATGTGGAAGAAGAGAAAGAACTTAAGGAAGCTTTGTTTAAACTCAAAGCTGCAAGGCTGGCGGCTATCAAACGCTGGCCGTACTTTGATACCAACTTCATGGCAATGGCTCTTGTGCCGAAGAAAGAGATTCCAACTGTGGGTACAGATACCCTCGGAAGATTTTACTTCAACACACGCTTTGTTCTGGAGTTGAGTGTTCCAGAGTTGGCTACCATGTGGCAGCATGAAGTCTTGCATACTTTTCTTGAGCACTACAAACGTGTCAATGGTCGTAGCTTTCGTGATTGGAACATCGCCGCTGATTGTGAAATCAATGACGATCTCCAAGCAGAAGGCTGCCCTTTCCCTTCAGCCTACCCGCCCCATCTACCGACAAACTTTGACCTTGAAAATGGGAAGCTTGCCGAGTACTACTTCGAACATATTCATGATGAAGATGAAAACGAAGAAGACGAAGAGGGGGAAGGGGAAGGAGAAAGTGGAAGCGAAGGCGAAGGTGAAGGCTCATCCGAAGGGGGTGATTCTCCACCTGAAGAAGACGGGGGTTCATCTATGGATGGACGCCAGCGTTCTTGGGAAGACGGGCCCGAAGCTGAGAGTGGTGTAGAAGAAATCTCTGCTGCATTGCTCGAAGTTCTGAAGCAGCAAGCTTCGGAAAAGATTGAAGAGCATGCCAAGAATGTAGGGCGTGTTCCTCTGGGCATCCTGAATAAAGCTAGAGAAAACCTTTCCCCGCCTAAGATTCCTTGGCAGAAAGAGTTGGCTTCGGCTGTTCGAGCCTGCGTAGCGGATGTCGCTGGTGCTGTTGACTTCACTTACAAGAAGCCGAGCCGCCGACAATCTATTTACGGGCGTTTTGTTATGCCCGCATCACGTAGACCAATCCCCGATACGGCTATTGTATTGGATACATCTGCTTCAATGTTCGGCGGTGACTTGGATGATGCCCTTTCGGAAACGCAAGGCGTCATTCGTGCTCTCGGAGGCAAGGGTGTACGAGTATTGGCAACCGATTCTCAAGTACACTCGCAGCAGAAAGTTACACGAGCATCTAAAGTAGAAACTTTAGGTGGTGGTGGAACAGACATGCGTGTCGGTATCGAAGCTACCAGAAAACTTCGGCCCAAGATTGATCTGTGTATCGTGATTACCGATGGCGAATCCCCTTGGCCAAGGGTTGCCCCAAAAGGAATGAGGGTAATCATTGTCTTGACCAGAAATGGGAGCAGACGCAGAGTCCCAGAATGGGCCCGTGTTGTTCAGGTGGCTGACTGAACTTCGCTTAATGCACCAGTCAATCGAGCATCAATAGTTTTATTGGTGCTCTTTTGTGTGTTGCATTCAGCAATACAACTGCGCGTTTTGCGCATTTACTTTGGAGGTAAAATAAAATGAATGAAGATAACTTTCAACTCAAAACTAATGGATGTCTCACATCATGGAGATCATCATCAACTGACCGAGACCGCTTGCTTCAAGGCATGTCTGAACTTGGTCTGGCAGATTATGTTCCATCACCGACAACCAAGCATCTTGCACTGAGAAATACTTTGCGGGGACTGTTCGGGAATGACAAAGTCAAGCCCCTGAACAACCACGGAAACTTCGCAGTCATTAAGACGGAATGCACTTCTACTTCTTGGAAGGGTGAATCCCGTTTGACCGTCAAGGTGGGAACCTTTGGTCTTGAGTTTTCTGAGCCGATCGATATTGAAGATGAAATCAATGCCCGGTATCAGCGAGAGCTTGGGTACATTCCACCGGAAGCAGTTTCTGGAATGCTGGTGGAGATTGCTACCCGATGCCTGAATGGTATTCCGGCACTCTCTGGTGGTGGCGGTGCCTACTGGATTCCAGAAAACTCTGTTCCGGAATGGAAGAGTGTGGTCCGGTGCGCTGAAAACTGCAGCATTAATGGACGGACGAGAGCAACCCTGTTCACGACTGTCCTTGATGATGATTCGGTGAAGAGCGTTATTGCTTCTCTTGATGCTGACATCCAGAAGGAGTTGGCTCTCATTGAGAAAGATGTTTCCACCAAGGACATGAAGAAGAATGCCCTCAAGAATCGCCTGAAGAAGTCGGATGAACTTCGCGAAAAGATTCGAGGCTTCGAAGCTATCCTCGGTGAAACACTTCAAGGCATGCATGATGCGGTAGAGAAGACAAAGAAACATTCTGTTGTCGCCGCGCTGCAAGCTTTGTAGCAAAAGAAAGGGTTCCCCTAGTTTTTCTGGGGGAACCCTTTTCTCATTTTTGAATATTAGTTCTGGACTGGCTAATAAGACTACTATGGGGGTGCTTAGTACACCCTGACTTAACCATCTAAGGGGTCTAACCATCTACTACATCTTAGACATGATAGGATATAGAGATTATATAGAGAGGATAAGTTACAGGGGTCACTAATCCCCCCCATAGTAGTCATGTTAGTCAAGACTGAGATACTTACTTGACACCCCGGTTGACCGGGTTAGTCAAGAACTGGAGGTGCGATATGCATGACCCAACAGCCGACAGCATTAAGGAATCCCTAGAATCTTTGATGTTATCCACCCAACTTTCCAAAGGAAAGATTCTTGAGTTAGCTCTGTCCCTGTGTTCTGCGAGTTTCGGTAAGGTTGGCCCGAGTGTACAAGCTCCGGCTAGCCGTTATGATACTCTGGACGCTGCGACTTTGCTCCGTACAGCGCATGAGCTTTCGGGTTCTGGGAGTGCGGAAAGGAATGTCTTTACTATGGATGACTTGCTCTCTACTTGTTTCGCAGACAAGCCTTTGATTGCAGAGCATGACGTAAAGATATGGGCGGGACGTTTACTCAAAGCGGCGGGATATGAGCGACGACAGATTCGAGTCAGAGGTGGCGATCGGCCACTTGTCTGGGAGAAAACAAAAATCTAAACAAAAGAAAAGCTCCCCGATCCGACTGGCAAGGAAGAATCGAGGAGCTACGGAGAGGTAAGGCAGTGCAGAGAACAGTAGATTCGGGAGGTTACCTTCCGTGGGCGATATCTATTTTTAAAGGTGGCTTCACTAGTGTAAGCCCTGCAAAAGTTAGTGTCAAACATATACGTCAGTTAGAAAAACTATTCAAGTCACCACCAGTTAAAGCTGAGAGTGTCCAGAAAAAGTTTCTTTCTTGCTGGTCACCCGCCATTTACAAAGACGGGACAACAAGAAAGAACTGCAACGTCGAGAAGCTGACTGCTCTCGTCTATGATTTTGATTCTACTACAGTAGACCCGAAAGCGGTTGCCCAGAGACTGAGGAAGGACAGACGCGCCTTCGCCTTGTACACGACTTGGAGCCACACAAAATCTAACCCACGATTCCGGCTGGTACTTTTCACCAGTAGAGACATTCTCCCGCATGAGTTCAAACACGTATGGGAAAATGGTCTTTCGCTTATCGACTTTATCGATGGTGTGGACAGTCAATGTCGTGATGTTGCGAGACATTACGCATTACCTGTTAAGCGAGTAAACGCGGAGGAATACGTGGGAGATTTTGAGACTTCTGGAAAAGCTGTGGACGTAGATGTTCTTGCTGTGCCCAAGGTTAAGAAGTCTACAGAGTTATCTACAGAAACTGTTCTGTCACTGCAGTCTGGGACTGCGACAGTCAAAGACCTGATTGCTAAAGGGGAAGGAAAGACTCGATGTGCTTGTCCCTTTGAAGAGGGATCCTCTTTTGGTTCAGCTTTCCTTAGAGTCATGGCTGATGGCCGTGCGTTCATTCAGTGTACAAGCGAACGGCACAAACATGAAGGCCACCAGTTCTGGTTGAAGAAGGGTAGAGACAAAGCCAAGAAGTCTCCACCCCGTAGTGTAGATGCTCGGATGCTCCGACTTGGAGAACTTCCAGAACAGCTTGTTGAATATGCGGAAAAGAAAATAGTCTACTGCTCACCGCAGGGAGTTTTCTACCGAAGAGAACAGGGCGCATGGCAAGTGTCCATGCCTACTCGCAAGGATACTTTAGTCGATCATCTGATTGGATTGCTCCCGTCTGGTTGTGACAGTCGTCATGCGCATTCTCTTGTAGACCACATACTTTCCCGCCAAGCTTATGGTTTTGATTGTAGCTCCAAGGGAGAATCGATTCTTAGAACGAAGCGTGGCCGGATGATTAATCTGTATGCCAAGCCACAAGTCGAGCCAAGAGCGGGGAGCTGGGACAGAATCTCTAAGATAATAGACGTCCTCTGCAACCATGACCCGAAGTCTCGGGAGTGGTTAATCAACTGGTCGGCAGCACTGATTCAGAATCCTGAACGGCGATCGATGGTAGCTGTGATTGCGCTCTCTCCCTACCAAGGCATCGGTAAGAGCCTGTATGGGAGAATCCTTTCCGAGATTATTGGTCCCGGTAATGTATCTGTTGTTTCCAATCGTGCCTTGAGAGACCGATTCAACTCCAGCTATGTCACTGCTTTGCTTGTGCTGGCAGATGAAGTTGGTGTAGACCCTCGGTCAACTGACGTAATCAATGAGCTTAAAGGGTACATCACGGACGAAGAAGTTCACTGCGCTGCCCCTTATGCTGCCCGAATGAAAGTAAAGAATAGAATGTCTTGGTGGATGACTTCCAATAACAGAAGACCCCTTGTGCTTGATGAGAATGATCGACGTGTGACTGTGCTTGCTGCTGCTTACCCAACTCCTGAATACCGAAAGACTTTGCGTGGGTGCTTCAACTCCCACACTGGAACATTTGATAATAGTTTTCGTGATGAAATAAATGCTTATGCTGAACAGCTTTACAACATGAACATTGATTGGAAGTTGATTGCTAATCCTCTGGATACAGAGGCAAGACGAAGAGTACAGAAAGCCAGTAAGTCCAGCATTGATGGGTTCTTGGATGACCTGAAGAGGTTCGGTCTTCTCTCCATCCTTCAGAACTACAAGCCTAGACTTGCACCACGTATTGCGGATTCAGTTCTGGAGAACTGCGTACCCTGCGAACTGCTCTATGGTTCTTATCGAGAATGGTGTGAACGACTTGGACAACTCGACATTAAATCAGAGGCAGAGTTTCACTTAGCTGTAATCTCTTTGCCCAAGGTCGAGACGAAGATGGCGCGCTTAGCTGGGACAAGGTTCCGAGCTTACATCGGACTATCCAAACCGAAAGCAAAAGCGTCCACTGTTGTCCAGTTTCCCGCTAACTAACCACGTCCGAGTGGTGGAATAGGTAGACACAAGAGATTTAAAATCTCTCGGCTTATGCCATGCGGGTTCGATTCCCGCCTCGGACACCACACATGGAGAACGTATGCCTAATGAACTTTTTAGATGGGCCGATTCTGTACCTGCATGGGCAGAAGGTGTGCCCGGTGTTTGGAAGAACAAAAACAAATCTGGATACAGAGTACCCAACAATGCCGCAGGGCTTTTGGGGTGGGGGGAGGGACGAACCTACTCAGGTCAGGCAGTCTTGAACCAAACGCTGAAGAGTTCTGCTCTGCACCCTTGGGTCGAAAACTTTCTGATGCCTCACCAGTTGACTTCCCTTTCCCATGTCTTGAACCAAACTGCTGCCAGCATCTGGGCACCACCCGGTTCTGGGAAAACTCTCTGCGGTTTAGTGTGGTTGTGTTCTGCTGGGCCTAGGATGAAGTTGGTTGTCACCCGCGCTATGGCGAGGGGTACATGGCGAGAGGAAGTTCGGAAGTACACAACACTTCAGCCCGTAGTCTTGACAGGTCAAAAGGCAGAGAGCTTTATCCCAAAATCTGACTGCATTTACATCACGGCGTGGGAAACTCTGATTCACTGGGCACCTACCCTCTGCAGGTATGCTCCCGACAGTGTGGTCTTCGATGAGATCCACTGCGCCAAGAACCCGAAGCGGGTAACCCCGGTAATCCAAGCTGACGGGACCAAGACTTGGAGATCCCGTAAAAACATTTCTGCAAGTTCTAGCGCACTTGCCAAAAATTCCGGGCGTCGTCTAGGATTGACCGCTACCCCCATACCCAATCGACCACGAGACCTGTGGGCTCAACTGGATTTAGTGGAGCCATGGCAGTGGGGCACCTACCACCAGTTCGGTGTTCGGTACTGTGCTGGTTTTGAAGACACATATGGCTGGAAGTACGAGGGCCTCAGTAATGCAGCAGAGCTGAATAAGAGATTAGCTCCAGTCAAATACAAGACCAGCCAGAAATCTATTGTTGCAAACCTTCCCCCCAAGCGGAGGCAGGTCGTTCACCTTAGCCAAGAAGAACAGAACCGTGCTGCGGGAGGCTTCCAACAAGAGATAAAGAAAGCTTCTCGAATGGGAAATCAAGAAGGTCTCTTCGAAGTTTATTTACAGGAGGCAGCCACACGGAAGCGTAAGTATGTTCTGGAAAAAGTTTCGGAGGCTGTTGCTTCTGGACAAAAGGTCACTGTTTTTACGGGCAGACGCAAAGACTGTGAACAGCTAGCGGAGAGTGTGGAAAAACATTTCCGAAAGAAGAAGCTGAAGACTAATCTTTGGTGGGCCCATGGTGGAATAACGACTGACCGGCGTGATGAGATTCGGGATGAGTATATGAAGACACCGGGCAGTGGTGTGCTGATTGCTACCGGGGACTCAATGGGTGAATCCATTAATCTCCAGAAAACAGATCTGGCATTAATCGTAATGCTTCCTTGGACCCCCCGACAGATACGACAGTGGGAAGGGCGCTTTGTTCGCCTCGGCCAAGATCGGCCAGTTCTCATTTCGTACATCATCGCAGAGGGCACAGTCGATGAAGACGTGAGCGAGGTACTGCTCGACAAGCTGCCAGCAGTTGGGGCTGTGGCAAGCGATGAAATGGTCCGTGAGTTTGAAGAATCGTTTTCGTCGTCCGACGAGGATCTACTTTCTCGCATTATTCGTGCATCAGGTGGTTGACATCTGTTGTACACCTGATAACCTATAGGGGTGAGGGCCTCATGCGCCGTTCAAGTCGGCTCTGCTCGGGGCTGAGCATGTCCCCATCTAGAGTGTGGGGCCTTCACCTCTTCTATCTCCAAACGAGTGTCAATCTTTTCTCTGGCTTTGAAAACACTTTAATCCAGCATGATTAAAAGCCAGTCCTTTTACACAGGAAACCAATGTCGAAAATACTGCTAGACGCTGGCCCATCTGAGAGGGGCTGGCACCGAATCGAATCCGCTGCTCGTTGCCTACGCATGTTTGCTTTGCGGGAAAGTGGTATTGTCCCGTTCCCAGAAAGCGAGCCGCTTATCCGGGGTTCCTTAGTCCATATCGGTTTGGCCCATGTCTATGCCCGTAAACAACAAGTCGATGCAGGACGTGATCCAAACCTTTATTACACCCCGATGGATGCCATCTTGAAGTTGGCAGAAAAGAATGGTGGACAATGGATGGACTTGGTTGATCACTGTTGCGATATGGTAAATGCATACCAACTGCACTGGGGCGATGACCATAACTGGGAAGTTGTTTCTGTTGAAGAGGAGTTGCGGGCTAAGCTCCGGGGTACGTGGCTATATACACAACGCGCCGATTTGATTGTGAAAGACCAGTTCGGGAAAGTCTGGATTGTGGACCACAAGACAGCTTTCAGAATCACTTCTGTTACTCTCACTCCCCACATCCTCGATGGTCAAATGCTTGGCTATCAAATGTTCGGGCGTGCTCGTTATGGAAAAGATTTCGGCGGTGTAATCATCAATCGCCTGACAACTCGGGCACCCTTTCAGTTTAATCGAGCCACGTTGGAGCCTGCTCCACACGCTCTCTCCACGTTTGTTTCCAACATCTGTGAAGTAGAAGAAATGGTTCAAAAGTATGAGGGCCGACCTCCTATGGAATGGCCCGGAGTTTTTTCCAACATGATTTGCACACACAAGTATGGAAAGTGTGATGCGTTTGAGCAATGCCAATGGGGAATAGAGAATGCTTAAGAAAGTAGATAGTTCAGGAGTCTTAGCCGTAATCTACGGACCATCCAAAACCGGTAAGAGCACAGCGACTGGCGCTGCTGGTGCGGGCGGTTTGTTTATTGCGCAGCCCGGTGGATTACTTCCCGTCACAAACTTCTTGGGGCTCGAAGGCATAGAATATCTTTGCCCGAAAGATGTGGAGTCTGCTGCAAAAGCAGTGTCTTCTAACGCAGGCAAATACCCCACGATTGTGGTGGATGATTTCTCCCTTCTCGTTGAGCAGACCGTTCAACAACTTGAGCAAAAACATTCTTTCGGTGACATGTGGAGAGCTTTGCGGCACCAAGTTCTCTTGATGCGGGATGCTGCTCGGACAGCCACAGCCAAGGGAACGCACGTTATCTTTAACTGCCATGAAACCCCACCTAAGACTTCATCGGGTAAGTACGTTCGGGGTGGCCCAAAGTTGCCGGGTCAACTTCCAGAACAGTTTTCTGCTTTTGCAGATGTCGTTGCTCGGGTTCAGTTTGATGCAACCGCTTCGCCTTGGAAGTATGTGTTGCGCACTGGCCCGGATGCCGAGTTCGTAAGCGGTGACCGGCTTGCTGTTTTTCCAGACCCCGCACCGATAAACCTTGCCGAAGCTCTCCGTTGTGCGGGCTACGATTTCCCCCGCCCCAAAGGCTTAGAGTGGCAAGAAAAGATCGTTGACCAGCTCAGCAAAAAGCTATTGGAAGGTAGCTTATTAGACTGGCGGCAGACTTTAAAGCCCGCTGCTGATAAGCTGCAATCGAAATACCCACTTCCCCATATTCGTTGGGCTATGCAGGACGCGCTTCATCGAGCCATCTTGTTGAACGCCCGCAACAATCTTCTCGACGAAATGTTTGTCGAGAAAACCTCCGAGGATTGGTAGTCGTTTCCGTATGGATTTACCTCCCTGTGCGGGAGCGGCTATCAAACCTCATTTCACAATAAACATCTGGAGTTTCCAATGGAAACAATTGCCCTTGATTTAGATTTTACGAACGTCAGTACTGCCGGGGGACTCGGCATTTTGCCTGCAGGTTTGCACCAAGGAACAATCGTCGAGTTTAAGTACTTCGAAGATTCGAACCGCCTGTATGCATATATTCTTACAGATGGTATCCGCCACCGTGAGAGCTTTGGTTTGGCTAACCCTAAGACACTCCCTTTTGTTAAGGCGTTTCTGGTGTCCGCTGGTGTTGACGAGTCAAAGCTTCAAAGTAGTGGAAAGATCCCATTCCACAAGTTCACTGGACGCACCGTTTACTTCCAGTACACCCCTGCTGAAGTTGACAGTAGTGGTCAGCGAAAAGACGGTAGCTACGCCCGCTACGTCTTCTATCCCAAGGCTCAGTGGGATCAGATGTCAGCTTGGTCTCCTGTCGTAAGTGACGAAGACTCTTCTGCTGATTTTGAAGTTGAAGCTGCTGCACCAAAAGCTGAAGAAAAACCTTCGGCTGCACCCGCTGCTGGTGATGACTACGATTTTCTAATCGATGATGAGTAGTCAACTCCAACCGTTGAATGGAGCCCTTTGCAGGTCGTGCCCTTTGGGGTGCGACCTGCATCGCTCCGGCGATTTCAGTCCAGTCGGGGCGGAAGAACATTCGGATGATCGGATTGCGATTATCGGAGACTTCCCCGGCGGACATGAAGTTCAAGAAGGACGCCCCTTTGTGGGTCCGGGCGGTCTAGAACTTCAGGCTGCTCTGGAGCTGGTTGGGATAAAGAGGACAGATTGTTTTCTGGATAATGTTCTGGGCTGTCGGCCCAAAGAGAATGACCTCTCCGGTTACATGCTCCGACTCGGTAGAAGGAACCGGACCAGAAGGAATAAAGACCAAGAGCAGTGGCCAACGCCCCACAATGCATGTCGCCCTCGACTTTATTCTAACCTTAAAAAATTCAATAAATTCATATGTTTAGGCGCAGATGCTTCTGCTGCTTTAAGGGGTGGCAACCCCTCAATAATGAAACTTCGCGGGACGTGCGAGACGATTCCGGCTCCTTGGGATTCTTCTATCGAGATCCAAGTGGTCCACACGTTGCACCCCGCATTCGTAATCATGTCGCCCAAGTGGCGAGATACTTTTCAACACGACATCGCCAAGGGTAGTAGGTTTTTTGCTGGGAAACTTTCTTGGAAAGATCCCCAACTCTTCTTTCCCACTACTGTTCAGGATGTCGTTGATGGCTTCTATAAGCTGACCCAGATGGGTAAGCCTGTTGCCTACGACGTTGAGACCGATGCCAAGAATCCCATGGAGGCGCGTCTACGTTGTATCGGTTTTGCCAATACCAGCTTCAGTATGGTGATCCCTATCTTGAGTATTGATGGGAAAACCCGGTTCTTCAGTCTCTTTGATGAACACATGGTCAAGAACTTAATCTCTGACTATCTCACGAATCCCCCTGTCCCACTCCTTGGGCATAACGCTGGGCAGTATGACCGCCTTGTTTGTGAAAGGTTTTTCGGAATAACACCTCACCTTTCTGCAGATACGCTTCTTCTGCACCTGCTTGCGAATAACGAAATGCCCCATAACTTGGGCTTCGTAGGCTCCCGGTACACTGATTTTACTGAGTCATGGAAGTCAGACCACACCGCCGTTAATGCTCGGACGGACAATGAGCTGCACACTTATTGCGCAAAAGATTGTGCAGTAACTGCTGCTATTGCCAAGCCTCTCGGGCGAGTCATTAAAAAGCGTGAGCAGACATCTTTGATTGGGCGTGAGCATACGCTTCAAGATATCGGCTGCAAGATGCAGAAGATGGGAATGTTTGTAGACCAGAGTAAGCTGCTACAACACGAGCTTGCCTTTCAGTCAGAGCTTCGAGAGCATCGATACACATGCTTACAGATAGGGCCGAAAGACTTTAATCCCAACTCCTCTGCCCAAGTGCGAAAGATTCTTTTCTCTGATTGGAATCTGTCTCCCGTCAAGTACAACGAGAAGTCAGGCGACCCCAGCACAGACGATGATTCTCTTCGTCGGATACTTACAGAGTACGGTCTGGATGAAGAGCGGAATACTTTTATTCAATCGATCAGGCTGATCAGAAGATACTCTAAGCTATTGAGCACATATATAAACCCACTGAAGTCTGGTGGATTGGTTTTGCCTGATGGGCGGGTACATCCCGCGTACAATCGTTTGCCTGCTACGGGTCGATACTCTTCCAGTGCACCGAATGCCCAGAATATTCCTTATGATTTGAGGGATATCTTTGTTCCACAAGAAGGTCATGTCTTTGTTGGGGCTGATGCTGACCAACTTGAACTCCGGTTCATCGCTGAAACAGCGGAGGCTGACCGGCTTCTAGACATTATCAACTCGGGCCTAGACCCCCACAATGAAACAATGGAAATCGTTTATGGCAAAAGCATCTGGTCCCTCGACGGCGCGCCGGAAGAAAGGACAAAGAAAGGAAAAGGAACTTTTAAATCTACGCGAGGCGTTACCAAAAATGTCCGATACGCATGGCAATACGCAGCAAGCGTCCCCAAAATCTGGGAACAGGTTGTCAGTGTCGAAGACGACGATGGGAAACTCATCTACGCGCACCTTACGAAGCGTGACATTCGAGACGTTGTCCGAGGACTACAAAAAGCGGACCCGGAAATACCAGAATGGTGGGAAAAAACACGTAATGGTTATCGACAAGACGGTTTCGTGGCCGACCCGCTATGGGGTCGAAGGCGGGACTTCAAAGATGAAGAAAAGATAAACGAACTCGTTAATCATCCAATCCAATCAGGCGGTGCCGTCGTTGTTCATGAGTCTATGCTCCAGCTAGTGACTGGGAATGTAGGCTATTCGACGACCGCCGTTGATGATGTCGAGTTTGAAGCAATACCCTTTGATTTTGAAGGGAAAACCGGCCTGATTAATCAGTGCCATGACTCGCTCCTTTTCGAAGTAGAGGAAAAGGATGCGGAAAAAACAAGAGAGTTTCTGCAAGCAGCCATGACCCGAAGGCGAAGGGTCAATCCACGGCTGACTTATACAGCAGAGGCAGAAATAGGCATGAACTGGAAGGAGGTATAAATGCCCTACACCCACCGAATATTTAACCTGAAAGATGCCCCCAAAGATGGGAAGTGTTGGAGGCTAGTCATCTGTAAGGATGAGCTTCGCCCAGAAGAGTCCAGCGCTCCGCTCGCTATTCCAGTCTTTGTTGGGCACTACACTGCAAAGATTGGCGCAGAAAGGGCAGCCAAGAGAAAGCTAAAGAAGCTGGCATATTTGGGGGCAGACGATGGCTAGACCAAAACATCTAGGTGTTTTCTACGCACACTCTGCGACTGACCGCCCATCCGAAATAGCTACACAGCGTGTCGAGCTTGAGGACTTTCTGAAGAAAAGATTCTTAAAGAAGTTCGGAGATTCTTCTCCCGCTGTCTATGTGATCTCGGGCCGCAAAGAGCATCGCATGACATGGCGTGGAGACTGGGAAGCATGGCAGAAAAAAGTAGTGACTCGAAGGCACTCAACAACTGGCGACATATGTTACCATATGTTTGTCGTGCCCAGTGAGTATTGCGGGAGAGCCACTGCCGGAATCCTCGATAATGCACTTCAAGCCGAAAGAGACCTGTTCCTTTGGGACAGGGACGGCGAAAAACTCATGAAAGTTACTGGGGTTCAAGCGGTTGACGCGGACGACTGGACCCGTGGTTATCGCGTCATAGTCAACGGACCTAAAAATGAAAAAAGCAATCCAAGAAATCTTAGTTGAGCTTCGGGGGGCGGGTATCTCAGATGAAAAGATAGCTGTAGCTATCGGAGGCGAACTCCCCAATAATATCAACCCGAGTTCTACAAGTGTTCGACGCTGGCGAACAGGCAAAAACCAGCCAAGCGCAGTCTATGAGGCTGTAATCCGAAACTACGCTCAAAAGTACTGGGAGGAACAATGAGCTTTGTAAGAGTAATCACGACAAATGTTAAAAGCCCGGATGGGTTACCCCGAACAACCCATCTAGGGCAGTATACCCTTCTGGTTGGACCGAACGAGAGCGGAAAAAGTACTATCGCAGAAGCGGTACAGCTTGCCCTTACAGGTTCAGCTTCTGGAATCCTGTACCGAGATAAGCCCGTTAAGAGCGGGAAGTTTTTGGGCCGTCTGATGCCCGAAGGAAACGCTAGCGTTAAGGCTACCGCTCAACTGGATACTGGAGAGGTTGCCGAGTGGAGACTAGAGGCTGGGAAAGCACCAAAGAACTCTGGTCAAATGGGGCACGCCCTTCCGATCAATGAGCTTAAAGCTTTGATGTCGTCAAGTGATGATACGATCCGGAGCTTCTTTTATTCTGAGTTCCATAAATCCATTGACTTCGATTGGGAAGACCTGCTGGAAGCTTTGGGCGCTGAGTTTGGCGAATCCTTATCCGACAGAACTCAGGCTAAGGAAACGGATCTGAATAAGCTCATTACTTTAATGGGTAAGAAGAAAAGAGAATATTCCTCTTTGGCCTCTTCGGGCAAAAAGATGCTGGAACAAAAAAGCATCACCGCTGTAAGCGAAGCTGACCTCACACCTTTGTGGGAAGATCTAGAAAAGGCCCAGAAACTTGCCAAGTTACGGAATATGTATCAGGCTTATTCTTCTGGTCCGGGCGAGGCTGACTTTAAAGAACGTGCAATGGGAGTAGTCCGCGAACAACTTCAAGCTTTGGGCTCGCCAGAAGAACTCAAAGCGATGGGAAGCATTAATGTTTGCCGAGCGAGACTGCTAGATAAGATGCGCGAGCTGTCTGATTATCAATCTGTCATAGAGATCAAACAAACTACAGATGGCTTCTCTCAGGAGATTGAAGTCTATAGTGAACTCGAAGAAGGATTAAAACTAGTTCGCGCAGCTCTCCTAAATAAGAATAATATTTGGGAAAAGTTTTCTTCCAAAGTCAACACCTTCCTGCCCAAGGGTGATGTATTTCAAATATCTGATTCGGGCGGGATAACTATCGGACTGGAGCGGGAAGGTGGTTTCCATCAGGCCCTGTCCGGTAGTACAGAAGCTCGGACACTCGGCGCAATGGCGGCGGCTCTTGTCTCTTTCAGGGGAGAAGAGAATCCCGCAGTCATTATTTTAGATGACCGAATGTGGGATATGAAAACTTTGGCTAAGACCATGGCCGCGCTCGAATCCATTGACTGCCAAGTCATTGTTATGAGCACTTCGCGCCCCAAAGGTAAGCCCCGCAAAGAGTGGACTTACATCGATGTTGGAGGGAACTGATGTCTCTTCATAGTTGCGACCGACACAAGGGCATGGTTATTGTTTTTCAAGACCATCCGCATCGGTGCCCTGTATGCGTCATGCTTAAATCTGTAGACAAAGCCGGGAGGCTAACAGAGGCAGCTATGAACATGCTTGATATCGAAGACAGTGCCCAAGAGTTGACCGAGGTTGCGGAGCTGCTCTTAAAGGGGATGGAAAGATTAAGAGAATCATGATGAAAGCTTTTGAATGTTTAGGTTTAAACTCCCAGCTCAGCGATTGGGGATACGCCCTTACTCTGATCGCTAAGTTAGAGAAACTCTCTGGAGCAAAAGTAGAATTTCTTACAAAATACCGAAAACTTTGTGGCTTCTCGTTAGTTGCCAATGATAAAGTTTTAGTGTCAGTCGAGTATGATTCTTCTGAGTGCCCCAGTGATGCAATCGATAGGTTGGGTGGTTTGTTTATTACGCTATTAATGTTGCAGGGTGCAGAAGCCTGAGATGGCTCCAAAAGTTGGCCAGAGATTTGTCTTACGTGGGTCTCTAGCCCAAATGGTTCTTAGTTATGCCGTGTCTGAACCGGGATACTGGACCGTAAGTGGAATCATTGAAGACACTGAACAAGAAAAAGCCAACATCATTGAAAATGTTCGATCACTTCAAAGGCGGAACCTAATCTCTAGTAAGGAGGATCGAATCTATCCGACTGAAAATGGGAAGATTGCGCTGTACAGGTCAATGCGTATTTTAGTTGGATAGTTATCCGTCTCCCCTTCCCCCTACCCACGTCATTCAGTATCTTCAAAGCAGGGAATGGTACTGAACTGATTCCCACCGGGTAGGGGGTTGGGGCTTTCGGTCAAAATCTGTCCGCCATATTGATCAGAGAAGCCTTAAGATAGTTTCGCATAGAGGATCAGGGAACATCGGTAATCACAACGATCTCTCTCATCCGCTGGGGTTTGTAGTTCCCAGCTTTTTCCCACCTCCTTCCTGTAGGAGTAGAAGTATTGTGGTAACAGGTGCCCCAACCTTTGTTTTGTTGAATGGACAAGGGTTGGGGCTTTTATCCTTTTATGTTATTCTTGCACACGAGGAAAGTATTATGCCTGACCCAAAAAAAGCACCTGCAAAGAAAAAAGCGCCTGCAAAGAAAAAGGCCCCCGCAAAGAAAAAAGCTGCCCCAAAGGTTGAGCTATTCAAGGTCGAGGTCGTTGGAGGTCGGCGAAGTGGTACACTTTCTTTCTCTTCAGAAGAAAGCCTCAACGCAGCATTGGCCCAACTGGGGCGTCACAAAGGCGTAGACTCTAAAGGTCTGCAGCATTGTCTCAAGGATGATGTCGGCGGAGAACTCCGATACCGAACAATCCAAGAGTTCTCAAAACTGTAGCTACTTGGCCTTCTCTATGAGTCGGTCTAGTTTAGCTACGATATCATTATGGACTTTGGTCCGTGTAATCAGGAAATCTTTTGACTGATTATCGGCGTTGTCTCTGTACTCTTGGATGACTCGGTCATAGCGTTCACGCATCTTTTCTGATCGAGCTTCATACTCTTTTCGGATTTCATCCAGTTGTTCTTGGAATCCATTGACCAGTTTGTCGAGGCGTTTCTGCATTGCCATAAACTGATACACCAAAAAGGCAGCAAAAACTCCTAAGTGGCCCCCTGACAATAATGTGTCTATGAGGGCTTCCACTTAAAACTCCGGCTCATCAATCAAGGTATAGCTAAAACTATTGCCCCATTTACTCTTTGCTGCATAGCAGATACTCATGAACTCTTCAAAGTCTGCACTGTGGCTAAACACTTGGCAGCCTGCGGACCATCTATCTACTTGCGTTGACGCGGATCCAGCCTTGTGGATATTGATTCCATACCAGCCTTCAGTAATAGACTGTACATCAGCATCAATAATGCTGTCTTTATTGCTATCTCGGTAAGTCCTGACCGGGCCGTTTCGTTGGCAGAGCGCATCATATTTCCCTTGGTGCTTATCGATCTTCCAGACAGAACGATATTGACCCGGTACTAGGATAGCAGTTCCATTGATATTACTGGGATTCTCAAGCCAGTATTTGCCCGGTTCTGTTGTACATTCCCAAGTACGTGTGACCCAGCCCTGTTCATCCTTAAAGACTACGCAGATGCGATCATCGAAACTATTCGCTTTATGATCTTTGCTGCGGATGCCAATAATATTCAGGTTGTAATGGCCCTTCTCAAATACGGCATGCCCAAGAGAGGCAACATAGTCCAATAAGAATGGGCGCATCAGTCACAGTCGGCGTTTGTAGCTGAGCAAATCTTGGCTTGATTAATCGCTTGTTGTTGTTGAACTTCCAACATCTTGGCCATCAGGTCTTCCATCTTATCGAGCCGCTTCTCAACGCCTTCGATTTTCAGGTCTACAACTTCTTGTTTTCCTGACTTAGATTCGAGATTGGTGACCCGCTTATCCAGCTCTTCTGTGTCTTTTGCTGCAGATTCAAATGAAGCAAAAGAAACTCCGGCAGCAAATACCACAGTGATTGTGGGAACAATAAAGTCTTTGAAGTTCATTTTCCTGCCCCTGCCGCGTAGTAGTAAGTAGTCCCTAACCCAGCGGTGACAACTCCGACGACCACTATCGTTTCTATTCTACCAAGCCAACGCTGTGTTGCTGGTCTTTCCAGCCATGGTGAGGGCTTAGTTTCCAGTTCCAACTTGGCTTTATACCAATCAATATCAGACTTCAACACTGTCGTATCTATTTGGTATTGTTGCGCAATCGACGTTGCCCAGACTTCTGTCGCCAAAAGATCTGAGTAATCAGAGAGTGGGACTAGAACTGCGTAACAATTGGGTGTCCCATCCTGCCCCACAACTTGGGCGGGCAAAGGCTTACCTTTCTGGACAGGGTATACCTTATTGCACTGTCCTTTTACAGCTTCCCCTACGGGCGGGCGCTCTAAAAGTGGACCGGCCAAAGCGGCTGAAAGGAGAAAGAAGATCATCTTTTTCTCGCATTGCCCAGATCAGCAAGAGCTGACGCTGCGTCGTCTCCCTCTTTAGCTTTCTTGATTCGGGCTACCTCTTCCTCGAAAGTTTGCTGGACAGCTTCGCCAGCAATTTCAGCAGCAGTGTTCTTGGGCGGAACCATGGGCTTCGCCTCTTTCTTGGAAGTTTTCTTTGCGAATATGAGCGTAAAGATTCCCAATATGAGGGCACCCAAAATGGGGAATACACCATCCAAAACTACCTCACGTCGATGCTAACAGGGCAACGGAAACAGAATTGCCCATGGGAGAGTTACTAATGGACTCAGGACCAGATGTACACCAGACTGACAATCCGGAAGAATAAGTCCAACCAGCCTCAAATAGGTAATGCGCGGTCTCTCCCGCTGGGACTTCAATCATAATATCTGGATTTGTTGTTCCAACAGTTGCGCTTGCTGCATCTACGATTTTCACGTAAGCAGGCAGGTCTGTGTTCAGGGAGTTGTCTGCCTTTATTTGGTAGAGCTTTCCTGAACTATCATTAGAGACATTGTTTTCTGCTGAAGCATTACACTCTATGGTGACGAGAGTTCCAGCTAAGGCAGTCGGAGTTGTAGCAGTACTATGGGGCATACTTAATCCGGCTGAACAATAATGGTTACCAGCAGTTTATTGCTGCCACTCATTGAGGGGGCAGTGTTGTCTGTGGGTGTAGCGTTTCGGGTTGCCCAGAAAGTAAGGTTCTTAAAATGCTTACCATTTGGAATGGCGACTTTAGAGACGTCTTCAGCCAAGCATTTGAAAGTCATTTCTGGGGTAGTGGATCCGACCGTTACCGCTTCTCCGTCAAAGATTCGCAGAAAGCATGGAGCAGCGCCACCTTGGTTATCGATCTCAAAATACAGTAGTCGGCATGGGCCACCAGCAACATTCACATTTGCTGTATTGACGCAGTCATCCTGCTGGATAATCTTAAAATCCAGAGCAGCATCAAACGCTGTTGCCTTTAGGGTCATTCGTCACTTCTTTGAGATTGCAGCCATGGCTTTTTCTGCGGAGTCACCGGCAATGTAAGCCAAGGCTAAGTACAGCCATTGCTCCGAAGCAAGCATACCGAGAGCAAGCAGCCCAGTGCCAAGAGCCAGAACAGCAAGCCGACGCCAAGAGATACGCTTCTGAGAACAAAAAAGAGAATTAATAATATCTTTCATGGAATCACCTATGAAGTGTGGAGGCGGATTTCTACAGCATTTTCTGGAGCAGTCGTGTCTCCAACCGCTTTTCCTGTAGTCGTTGAACTGACATTGTTGGCTACGGTTGTCCCAGCAGCAGTCGCCCAGACACAGATTCCCGCACTGAAACCTAAACCTGTCGGGATGACATAGCTGATTGCTGCTGAAGCAGGCGCGTAAAACTTAAAGTCTTCTTCTGTGGTGCCCGGTGTTGCTGCCGTGTTGTTGTGGACCCGAACCCAACATGGGGCATCATTGCCCGCATTATTAATATAGAGTTGGTATGCGGTCTTTGCGCTTGTAGCTACGACTTCAACAGTAGCGTTGGCATCGGAGTCGATGTAAATCGTACTCCCAACGGGATTGGATAAAGTAGTTGTGGTGAATGCCATGGTAGCTCCTACGAAGTGACAAGCTTAACTAAAGCTGAGTTGCCCGGAGCTGTTTGACTACTGCCCGAAGCAGAAGTTTGGGTGACCATAAAGCTCAGCTCAGTAAAAGGTAGACCGCTCGGGATAATGATTTCTTCAGTTTGTGAAGCTAAGATTTCAATTTTTACATCGGGATCATCTGAATATGCGGCAGAGGCCCCTACCCAAATCTTCAGATAGTTTTTGTTGCTGTTGTTCACAATATTGATTGAAAACAAGCTGCCAGAAGTCCCCGTGACATTGCCATTAAAAGACACAGCCGAACTCTGACTTGTGCCATCTTCCATCACAAGTTTGTATGGGAGAGTATTAGAGGTGAATCCAGTAACAGTGAGTGCCATGAAGAATCCTTAATCGTTAAAGTGGTAAGACTACGTCACAAGTGATTGCTTTCCAGTCATCTGTAGCAGCAACATCACCACCATCAAACCCAGTTACAATTGACGACCAAGACACGGCGTTGTCGGTGCTCTTAAACGCATCCCCATCCTTACAAACCACAATCCATGTGGTGCCGTCTGTTGCAATGTCCTGCATCGTGTCGGCTGCGTCGAAGTTAGTGACTCCAGCGTATGCATGGCCTCCACCATGAGCGGAAAACTTTTTACCGTTCAGGTTGCTGATTGTTTTACCGTCAACGTCGAAGTAAAAGATTTCTTGGTCATTTGTAGTCGCAAAACACACGCGACCGTTTGCAGCACACACGCTTGCTCGTTGCTCATTTGTATTGCTTGGATTTAACGGATGCACAGTTGTGTCGGCTGTTCCAGAACCATCCGTTGTCGCTTTGTTATACGTTAACTCAGGTCTAACCTCATCACTCCAATCAGTAATATCTGATGCAGCGCATGAGCGAACATAAATTTGGCTGGATCGGCTGTAGATCCAAACCCAACTATTATTTGTGAACACGACGCCACGGGACTGACCCGGAACATCCGAGGTAATTGGAGTTGTAGCAGAAAAACTCGCTCCGTCATTTGTAGAATAATACCAGCGATTTTCCTGAGCGAATGCCCAATTTCCTTGGCCGTCCGACGCCATTGATTGGATGCCTCGGTTGGCGTCATGATTTGAAATGCCCGACAAATCTACATTTGTCCAGTTTGCTCCTCCGTCAGTAGACCTGTGAATCCGCTGACCGTTTTGTTTCCCGGCTGACATCCAGGTTCCCGCAGCCGTGCCATCGGCTCGTGCGCCCCACATAATCACGTATTGTTGTCGAACACTACTTAAGTCAGAAGACAAATCAACTTCAGTCCAGTTATCCGTTGAAGTTACGTCTGTACCAGAAACTTCAAGCTCACGGTCATCATGATCTCGGGTAACGATATAAATACCGTTTCCGCTATTGTCCTTACCAAACCCAATATCATACGCAGTGTTGCTATGATCAGTGCTTGAATAAGAAGTCCATGACGTAAGATCAGAGTTTTCGGCGTATGCTACAAAGCCGTTGTGAATACCAACAACCCATCGGGTGGCAGTAGTAGTGCCAGAGGGTGTAGTTAAACCATTGATCTTTTCAATACTGCTTTTTGCAATATTGTTGACCTTTTCAATGTCGTCAGATGCAACATTACTGACTTTTTCATAGTCAGCCATTAAGCAACCTCAATGTAATCTGGGCTTGGGTTAAAATAAATCTTATCTGCCGTAACAGCCCAACCAATAACTTGAACTAAGTCGCCGTCTGTCGATGGGGCAGTTTGGGTCGGCGGACCCTCTGCTTCAGGGGCGTAAAGTCTTCCGGCCACCGTGTAGGTTGGGAATGTACCGGCATCGTGAACGAATCCTTGAAGAACAAACTTACCCAAAGCATCTGCTGAAATGTCTGCTCCAGCCATAGCAACTGCGGGAATGGCGTCTGCATTCCCAGCGGTCATATTTACCTTGTACATCTTTGAGTCAGATGCCTTGAAGTAAACTACGTCTCCACGATTGAGGGATTCGCCAGCAGTAAACACGGCTGTAATTCCACAAATGCTGTTGTCGGGAATAGCAGAGTCTAAATTAATGGCCCTAAAAACATC
>TARA_R100001594_G_scaffold29862_2_pt1 | contig 25936 bp, 38 predicted proteins | sample TARA_R100001594 | Tara Oceans TARA_R100001594 (sample SAMEA2622752) | marine metagenome | biome: marine biome (ENVO:00000447); feature: marine epipelagic mixed layer (ENVO:xxxxxxxxx); material: "saline water (ENVO:00002010), including plankton (ENVO:xxxxxxxx)" | depth 150 m | reverse complement strand
GGTAAATTGTTAAAAATTGCATAACCCCCTGAAAGACCGCTTACAGTAAGCATATCATTCACAGTTACCTTACCGCTAAGGTGAACATCTGAACCACTAAAGTAAGATCTATAATTACCTAGGCAAACTTTTTCCCCACTAACGTTTAGTGGATTAGTACCGTAAGGACCAAAGTTTATTCTATCATCGTCAAAAACGTCTATAAGAGGCAAGCCTGCTTTATCTGTAACAGAAAATACTGGAGCGTCTGCACCGTATCCCGGAGCGACTGTAAGTAGAGAGCCGCTTACATCATCAAAAGTCACAGAGTTATTTGAATTGACTCTTAGGGTCACTCCATCATTACCAAAATTGACTAACTCGGTTTTTAGCCCAGCAGAGAAAGTCTTCTTAGCTGTAAAGTTGGTTGAGCTATCAGCATTTACATTAGATATTAAATTGGAAAGACTTGTACCTGTAGCTTCTAGACTAGTTTTTATATCACCACTCGTAGTTGATACATACCCAGTCATTTCAGGATATTCAGCTAATTTAGCCCAGCCCTCTTTTGCTGTGGAACTTCCTGTTACAACATATAAACCCCTAGCATCACCAGAAGAGTAGGCCAATGCTCCAGTCGCGGCAGATGTAGAAAAAGCCCCACTACCAGTATGATAAAAACTGCCCGATTTCAGAAAGTCTCCACTAACAGTTGAAAATGCGCTTGACACATCAGATATGCTAGTAGAAAGAACACCACTCGCTCCTGTTGTAAAAGCTTCAGCATGACCTGATACGTCAACAGCTTTATCGAATAACAAAGTACCACTTGCATCCAAAGCACCAGAGACGTTAGATATCAAACCGGAAGTCCTAGACATAATATCTCCACTATATCCAGTCATAGAATTTACGCCCCCAGCAGAAAGAGGAACATATCCTGAGGGGTTAGCGACGGTGTAGAATCCAGAAGATACTGTATCTGAACCTGAAAGTTTCTTTAAGAAAAGCTCTGTAAAGCTAGTCTCGTCTATCTGTCCACTTTTTATTTTACTAGGCATAAAAGCTTATTCGACTTTACTTACACTTAAAAAAGCATAATAGGCTCGAAAGTTTCCTTATTAGTATTAATTTCGGCCTTAGTTATGTCGTTATAAAGCTTAAGTCCCCAATTCGCCAACATTAATGAAGAATAATTATCTTTTCTGGCTTTATTGGCAGAAGTGGACCTTTTAAGGTGTTGGGGTAGGTCAAAATTTTGAGAACCCCTTGCTGTTGATTTATGCTCCACTAAGCTGCATTGCTTCTTAGTTTGGTAAATCATGTCGTCTTGATGTTCAATAAAATCAAGCATAGACCACTCTTTGCGGTCATCAATAAAAATGAGTTTTTTAGGATACGGCAATCTTATAGAGCTAGTCCTATTGAAAAAGGATTCATTAGAAGCTGTCCTAGAAGCGAACCAGATCTTTTTATAATCTATACAAGCTTGAAGATACTCATTAGCTCTACGAATAAAATTACTAGTAAATACTTGATTAAAACAAATTTGATAATTTTCTTGATTGTATTTTTGCTTAGCTTGCTTTAAAGTTTTTTGATACTCTACACCTTCTGCATCAGAGTTTAAAGGTATAGTCTTTAAGTTAATACCTGCATCTTTAAAAAATTGAGATTCATTACAACTATCTAAATATGTATCAGAGCCAGCATTATCAAGACATATAAAAACAATATTAAAAGCCTGAAGAATATAAGCTAAATATTTTACATGTTTATTTAAACTACCCAGCCCAGCGTATGTATGTACCAGAGTGCCTTGACCCGTGCTATCATCTATCTCCATTACAGACATAGCAAAATAATCAGCGGTAGGACTGTCGCTCATGTTAGGGTCAATACCCAAAACATAACGCTTTCCTGATCTTCCCACCATTAAGGTACAAGGTTCTTCTTCTCCTTTTAGAGTGCAAAGCTCCATCTTCTTTGCGCTGAAATAGCTGTCACTTCCATCAGTGAACTGGGCGCAATATTCCCGCTGAAAAGAAAAATGAGAAGAGCCTCCTTCTTGAGCTTCCTCGATGATAGTCCTATCTATCATCTCTTCCGGCAAGGCTTCGTATCCCATCTGAGAAACAAAGTACTTAGCATCCCCCACCTCTTCATTTGACTGAATTTTATTGACCCACTCTTGATAGGTCTTATAAAGATTTTCAAAAGTATAACTAGCAGAAGACAAAGCTATCATCTTAGATTTATTTTCGAACTTAGTTCTCTCTTCTTCTTTTATAACCCCGTCCGCTACTAGCTTATCTTCTATTTCTTTTATCTCCATTCTGCGCTTCATATCTTGAGGCGCGACAAGGAATGGCATAAGTACATTTCTAATTATATCTTCCGGCAATAGCAGATACTCGTCAAGAACAAGTATATTAGCACGAAAACCACGAATCTTTTCTCCACTCAAAGGAATGGCGGTTATAGTGCCTCCGTTTATCTTCCATTCGTATTGATCATTTCTTTTGGCCTTTGCTCCAAAAGCTTGAGCGAGAAGAGTAGCCTCTTTGGTCTCTACCATCTTCTCTATATTGTTGAATATAAATCTTGCTGTACGAAAAGTAGGGCCAGCTATAAGTATCTTAGTGTTTGGTTCAAATATACATTGCAGAAAACAATAAACCGAAGCTATGAAAGATTTGCCGCAGCCACGACCCCAAACACACATACTGAAGTTACGATTAAACATGCCCCTTAGAGTTATCTCTTGAAATGGGGCTAGTTTTATACCAGTTAATAAATAAGTAGTGAAAAATAAATTATTTCTTAAGAATTGAGCGAGAGTGCTGCGAGCTTCTTTTTCTTCAAGGAAGCCTTCGATCTTAGCTAATCTAGCATTGACATCTTCGACTTCTCTTTCGTATTTTTCAGGACTTGACCACATTATAGTAACTTAAGATCGTAAGCTAACTGCAAGTCTAAGTCTTTATAATCATCCCCGCAGAAAAAAAGTTTTCTAGTTAATCGTGTTGCTTCTGTTCTTCCTTTAGCAAATAAAAATTGTACGTTGTCATGATTTTGTATAATATCTCTGACATTCCTCATTACATATTCAGGGGTCACTTGGACTTTCTTGGTAATGTATTTTAGGTAGTTGAACTTCATCATATTATCTAAAGAGTTTTCTACAACTACAACAACATAAGCGTTTTGCTCTTTTGCTCTTTCTAGCTCTCTGGAAAATCTATCGCAGCCCCCGGTAAATGTACCTATGAAATCTTTAGTCTCTTTCCTTTCTACGTAGCACTTGTTTCCTTCTTTATCGAGCCAGTAGTCTGCAAATTTTAAACCTTCTCTCCTAGTTCCATAATTGATATTCAAAGGTTTTTGTTCTCTCGTATCAACTACAATTTCATAACCCTCTTCTATATTTTCTTTTATCTCATCTTTAGGTAGCTTATCAAATCTTTTCAATAGCCCAAGATCCCAACACAGATCATAATAGTTACCAAAAAGTTTTTGATAATAAAATATAGGCGGCATCATTGAAGAACGCAACTCTACTTGAGTGGGAGAATATTTAATTTTTCTTCTCTCCATTCTATCTTTAATAACTTGTACGCAAAACTTTCTAGCATCCTCTTCAGAAGCAGACTCTAAATACTTTTTCATATTAGGTCTAGAATTAAAATAGTTAGCAAAATAATGAGCTTTATTTTTAAATTTAATTAAGTCTCCAGTAAGTAAGTCTCTTCTTGGGTAATACTTTTGATAGTATTCAGCCATACGCATTTTATGTTTACGAAGATGCATGTGAAGCTTCTTTTCGGTATCGAACTTTTCTCCGTCTATCTTGCAGACATACTCCATCTTCATACATTCACTGAGCGGTTTATCCATTTATTGCTTCCTCCTCTGACAGGCCAAATATTCTAGCCTTTACATCATCAATGGTTGTAAGATTATCAACCTCATCTTTAACAGCTTTCTTTCTAAGCTCCGCCATCTTTATGAGCTCCTTACGGCTTTGTTCTTCCTTCCAAGTTTCTACCAAGTTGAGTATGCTGGCATTTTCTTGAACTTGTTTGCTTAGTCTGTCGCTTCTTTTTTGTTTTAAATCACTTAATAGTTTATGCTGTCTGTTTACGCAAGAGTTGTATTCATTTTGAGCTGTGCTTATAGCCTCTACCAAACTCATAGAGATTCTTCTGCCCTCATTGTCATTAGCTGTATCATCAAGTAGCCTCTGAAGCCGACCAACTCTTCTCTGGATATTAGACGCTATAACCACCTCTCCAGATAAGACTATGTATTGATCAACTTCTTCTTGTGTTAAATCTGCCTTATCATGTGTGTATCTAACAAAAGAAGATTCAAACAAATCTCTTTCTGTCTCATGTTCGTAGTTACTTATCTGATGAACAAACCTAAAAGTATGAAGATAACCCATTAACTTTTCTAAATTCTTTTTCTGTCTTGGGGTTATTTTATCTTTATCTATTCCACTGTCATGAATAAACTTATTAACTCTACTCAGTACTCTGTCCGGATGTTTAGGTGGCTTGTATTCAAACCTCTCCTGATCTTCTTCTGGCGTTTCAAAGTCTTGGCCTTCTAAACTTTTGCAATAGTCTGTAACCATTCTAGTCTCGGCGCTTAAACTTGTTAAGGTCTCGTCTCCGAAAATTATACGAGACATCTCAACATATTTCATTGTGCCTCTATGGTTTCCAATAAACTCTTTCTGCTCTTCGGATAATTCTGGCTTTTCTACTTTTTGATACTCACTTGCTGGTATTGCGTTAAAATCTATTTCACTAAGATAAGCTTTTACAGCTCTACCTTCCTTACTTCTGCCATCCTTACCTTTGAAGCCTGCTACATCCTGTATTAAATGCATTAATGATATATCTACATCTTCTCCAGCTAGAAAGCTATCTCTTACAGAGGTCAACGCAAATTTTTGTTCATTTGTTAATGTTAGATCATTCATACTCTTATTTTTAAAAAGTCTGTTAAAGGTATATCTTCTTTTTGTAAGTTTAAAAAAGTATCTCTCTTAATTAGCATAGATTTTTTAATATCCCAACTGTCAGGATGACAAACGTAATCTATAGTCAGGAGTTCTCTATCTTTGCTAACACATTTCTGGCCTTTGTGAAAACCAGTGGTCATAGCAAACACAACGTCTCCCTTTTTGGCCGTCAAATGTTTTATCTTATTCTTGCCGTAAAAATTTTCTATTTCATTGTCTTGCCATCTATATTTTTCTAGTAAGTTATCAGGTTTGTTATCTACGCTACCCTCAACGTAAGTAAAAGGTCCATCTTCTACATTGTCCACGTCTTTTAAATAAACAAAAGCCTTAAAGAAATAAGGCGAGTTAGGATCAACATGGTATAAAGTTGTTCCGTCCGCATTAAGATCGTTAACAAAACTCTTTCTAAGATTTAAAGTACCAATAGCAGGAGTACACTCGAAAAAAGATTTAGCAACCCCAACTAAAGTCTTATCAAAAATTATATCCGATATTTCAGGAACATTATAAAGCGGCTCAGGTACAGACAAAAATAATTGATTGTTTCTAGCTTCAGACTGGTTAAGTATATTACAACCCTGCTCGCCAACTTGCCTGCCTAGCTCAGAATCAAATTCTATTTTTCCTCCGTCTAATATATTATTAAGTCTTTCACTAATCGTATCAATTAAATCTATTTTATTATTTAAGGCTCCTTCTAACTTTAGCCAACCTTTCTCCCTTAGTTCTGTTGCCTCTCGTTTTTTGTCAGTTATGCTTTTGTGAGTAGTGGGGTACCTTAAAGATCTACTAATAATACTATCCATCACCCTTTCTGCGTCTTGCGGTGAAAAGTTTTCTATATAGCCTTCGCTACTTATCTTGACAGTATTTTTTAATTCAGGAATATCAATCATATCCAATCTAAATCATTCTTTTCTAAAATTTTTCTAGCTTTAGTTAAAATAGACTTTTGTATATTCTTTATTTGTTTGTAACCGGGGGTTCTGTTTTTTTCTGTGGTTTTAAAATTAAGAGTTTCTGCTATCTCTGACTCTGTTTTGTTCATCATGTAGAACCCTTCGTACACTATCCATTCGTTAGGCTTTAAAATCTCTTTAAGTTTTTTGTTTAATTTTAATATGCCAAGTTCTATATCTGCTGGAGAAACCTCTACTTCATTAACTTGCTCTCTATGTTTTTCTAAAGGCAAAGCCATTTTGACATCATAAGCAGATTTTTTCTTAAGTAGCCAAGACTTATAAAGAGGACATCTGTCGTCTTGATTTCCATATATAGAGCAGGCAGAGTCTGGTTCAGCAGCGGCACACTTCAGACAAGGCTTGCAGTAATTACTATAATTATTTCTAATTAAGTTTTTGAGTTGGTTGGAGATTATTCTATTTAACCAAGGAGCCAGAGGTTTGGAATTATCATATAAATGCCACTTTTTGTAAATATGTATTTTTAGAATTTGAGATATATCATCAAAATCCATCCATGCAATAGAGGTTAGAGTCCACTTATTTCTTCTTTTAGAAATCTCTTGGTCAATAACATCTATACAGTCCTCAAATTTTTTTTCTTGAGCCTTCTTTTTGGGCATTTGGTTTAGGTATCTTCTTCACCTGAGTCTTGCGCAGGTTTGACTAAGCTACCCAGAGTCTGAGAATCTCTCCTTGGAAAATACGACGCTTGCATATCTAGTTCAAGAGGAGGTATATCTCTACTAATTGATATTTCCTCTTCTTCAACTTCAATTGCTGCCGCAACCTCTTTTATAGGGGCTGCTGGCTTTTGACCTGTAGATAAATTAGTTCCACAAGACGTACAAAATTTTGGCTTCTGCAGTAAAGAGGACTTAGCCTCCATTACCCAAGGGTTGGATTGACCGCAGCTCTGACAATAAGTAACTTTTTTTAACTTAGACATATCTTTTATAACTAAGCAAATAGTTATTACAACTAGATACCTTTTAAACAAAAAATGTTATGTCAAATTACACATTTACGAACAACGATGGGATAAAATATAAGATCTATAGAAAGAGACCTCACTATAGTTATAACGCAGATGGCCTGTGCGATCCTCCAGATTACAAAGGACCCAAGATCCACATTTCGCCAGATTTACCCCCAAAAAGAGAAATGGCTGTGATGATGGAAGAAGTCTTTCATGCTTTCTTCTGGGATGTACCTGAGAAAAAAGTGAGAAGATTCTGCAGCACTTTAACCAACATCTTAAATAAAGATGGCTGGAGACAAACTGTGGTTAATAAAGAAGACTAGCTTACTGTTGTTACATCTTTAAACTTAGTTACTAAGAACTTGACAAGCTCTGATCTTACAACATCAGACTCATCAAATTCGAAAGTATTTATGCCGAAATCTTTGCTCTCTTTATCGGTAAACAGATTTTGTATTTTCTCGAAGCCTCCTCTAGCTCCATTCTTTAGGTCTGTCTGAGCTGGGTCAGCTAAAACAAAACATTTAGAGCTCATGCCTAGTCTGGTCAACACCGTGACAATTTCTTTAACAGTACTGTTTTGGCATTCGTCAAATATCAAACATTTAGAATTCCAACTCATACCTCTGCAAAAATTAACTGGATAAGTTGAAACCCTTTCGTCTTTTTGAAGTTTTTTGATTACATTGGGGCAGACCAATTCCTCTAATTTATGAAGGAATGGCAGATTATAAAAATGAAGTTTTTGATCGGCGTCACCCGGCAAGAAGCCCATTCTAGAGTCGGAACTTTCTACAGCAGATCTTACATAAACTATTTCTGAAACTTTTCCCTCATTTAATAAATGCAAAGCACAATAAACGCTAAGTAAAGTCTTAGAGCATCCAGCTGGACCTTTTGCAAAAAGTATTTTTGATTCTTTATTTAGAGCTATCTTGATGAACTCTTTTTGTTTTTCCGTCCAATCAAAGTTTTCTATATGAAACTTTTCTCGAGCTCTGATGGGCTCTCTCTGGAGAGCTCTACCCTTAGGATTACCCAATTCTTCTAGAGAATCGGCCAACTGGTCAACTCTTATTTTTGGCATTTTAATTTTAAGCTTCTTCATCCATAGGTTTGATTTTCTTTTCTAGTCTCAAACCTTTAATATCCTCATTAGCAATATCTACTTTTGTTTTAGTATCGTTAAAGTAAAATGTAGTACTTCTTAAGCCTACTCTTACTATTCGACAAACTCTTCCGCCCATGATGTAAACATCGTCGGACTTTATACCGCCAAAGAGAGACATGGAAACTGCAGCTGCGAAGCTAGTAATGGTCTCTTTGAAAATGATACCTGCTGCTCCTGCGAGCAACAACCAACCGTGTTCGCCGATAAAATTCTGACCGGCACTTGCGATTTGATCTTCCATACTATTATAATACACATTTTTACTCAATATTCTGTGTAATTAATTATACTGAATTATGGAACAACAATTAGTAGCTCCCGAAACTGTAAAGGTTATAGAGCATATGATGGGTAAATATGGGTGGTTTGCCCTGTTCGCTTTTATCGCACTTCTTTTTAAGGACGCTGTTCACAAAGCCGCAGAAGGCTTTATGGTGTGGATAGGTTCGGACTTTTCAAATGACGATATTCTCTACATCTCAGGTAGGCAAGCGCGTATAGTTCGCGTCGGTTTTCTCAAATCGATTTTTTATATGTCAGATCGCGGGACCAAAATGATCGTGCCCAATGACAGATTAAAATTGCTAGTTGTTGAAAAACAACTTCCCAAAAACGGATCTTACCCGTATTTATATAAAGCAGGGGAGCCGGGATACGAAGATCAAGTAGAAAAACTAAAAGTCAAAGACCATATTGCTGAGATCGTAATGGACCTAAAAGATGAGAATAAAGATAAAAATTAATCATGGATAATTCAGTACATTACATTATAGAAGGCATATTAGCAGTAGGTGGCTTTATGGTTGGCTTGATAGTTAAAAGAGCTTATCACAGCATAGATGAGCTATGGAAGAAGCACGACGAAATGACAGACAAACTAACAAATATGGCAATTGACTTACCAAAAAACTATGTAACAAAAAATGATTTGACTCATGCGCTAGACATAATTCATGATAGATTTGATAAGTTAGATGTCAAACTTGAAAAAATAAGCCAAAACACTTTACCCAGAAATAGAAAACTAAACGATACTCAATAATTAAAGTTCTCTTACTTTAAAATTTTGAAGTTCAACGTTAGTCATATTTTGGAAATCAATTTTGTTCTCCTGAGTCATTTGCTCTATTTTTGCTAGAGCTCCATTTGGGTCTCTTGGATCTTTGTTGTCGTTTAAATCTTTTTCGAACTGAGCTGCATCAATATCCTCGTCGAATGTGATACCAACAACAGCTTCATGAGAAGCCTGCCAAGTTATGATTACCTTATTTGCCATTTATGCGTTATGTTTATTTTTTGTTTTAATGACTAAAAAACATGTATAATAAATTATAAGGAACATGTTTAATATGTTTAGAAGATTATTTAGTTGGCTTCGCAGGTCGGAATCTCATGGTTCCGCTGGCTCGAATGGTTCATCTGGTTCATCTGGCTCGTCTGGTTCTTCCGGATCAGCAGCAAGTAAGCCTAAGTCTAGCCCAAAAAAGACAAAGGCTAAAAGTTCCTCTTCTGGCTCAACAGGGTCGGGAGGCTCAGGAGGCTCAGGAGGATCATCTGGCACCGGCACAGAAACCGTAGCCAAGCTTAAGAAAAAGCTAACCCCAAAAGCCAGCGCTAGCCCTACTGGTTCTAGCGGCTCTGGTGGATCGGCAGGCTCTTCAGGAAAGTAATCACACTTTTCTGCGACAAGCATTTTTTATCTTATGAAGATATATAAGATAACAGATGAACTGTCTTCAGAATACGAGAGAATCTTGCCAGTTCACGGAGTCTCCAAAGGAATGGGGTGCAATCTAGCTTGGCTCAAAACTCTTGTAAAATTAAAAGAAGAACAAGTATTCCCTTCTTTAGTTCTAGAGTCTGACGCTAATCAAGTAAGACCTTTAGAAAACTTTGATACGCCTAGCGATTGTGATATGGTTTATTATGGAGTGTGCAAGCTTGACGAAGACCCCGAGAAAATATGGCAAGAGGAATATCATGAAGTAGACAACTATCCTCACCTTATAAAACTCAAAAGAATGGCTACTACTCATGCAGTATGCTTTTATAATAAGAGCTCTGTACAGGCCGCTTTAGAATATACGTCTGCAGCTTTATGTAATAATGTTTTTCTGGATGTCGTATGGGCTCATGAATTAATGCCTAGGTTTAATGTTTACGCATTAAGGAAACCCGTCTTCACACAAGGCACGTCCTATAAAGATAATTTCTATTATAAAAACACTAATATTTTACTTTAAAATATGGTGTAATGATTGATATGGGAGAAATACATACTCTAGCGAGTGCTGGTAATTTAAAAGGGATTAAAAAGGCTTTAAACAACAAAAAGCTGTTTCTATCTTTAGATAAAGAGCAAGGTTGGAGTCCTTTGCATTACGCGGCTAATTATAGTAAGGCGAAAATAGTACAAGTAATTCTAGACGCAGGGGTAAACCCTAATATAAAAAGCAAACCACCCGAAGGTCAAAAGCAAAACGATTGGAACCTAGCTCTAGAGGAGAATAAAGATAATAAGACCCCAATAGTTCATCCTATGGATGTTGCAGAAGGCCCACATCGAACTAAGATACTAAATAATCTAATAGCTAAAGGCGGAAAGTTTTGCGTAGAAGATTTAGATTTACATCAGGCAGTCCAAATGCAAGACTTAGATGAGATAGAGTGCTTACTAGAAGATGACTCTATAAAAATAAATGAAAGAGACAAAAGAGGATGGATGCCTATACATTATGCTGTTGAAATTGGTAATATGGATATACTAAAATTGCTTATAGAAAATAAAGCCAACGTAAATGGGTCTACATTTGAACCAGAACCTGATCAGCTCAACCCTTGGGAAATAGCTAATGATAATGAGAACGAAAAAATGTTAAAGTATTTGGTTTCTAAAGGTGCGATGAAACACTCTACGAGAGGTCAAGTAAAGTATAAAAAGCCCGCAGGTCAAATTAAAGTGGGTAACGATGAACCAGAATTTAAAGGTATAGAATATGCTGATACCCCTAAAAAACCAGACACCCTACTAGGCAAACTATTTGAGTCAAAATCTGATAAGATAAAAAGACTAGAAGCTGCCGCAGCCCAAATGAAAGAGAAAGAAGACAAGGCGGCTGCTGTTAGAAAGAAGATAGAAGAAGAGGAAGAGAGAAAGAAAAGGCAGAGGGTAATTAAATGGCCTCGCAACGAAGACCCTTTCGGCTTAAAAGGTGAGTCTTTAGTTTACGATAGCCCCTGTGAAGCACATACATACTTCATGGATATTGTAGGTTACTCAAATAAGAGTACAGCCGAACAAAAAAGGGTCACGGACGAGCTTATATCTTACGTTAAAGGGACAGAAGGTTTTAAGCAAGCTAACAGGCAAGGCAAATTAATCATCCTACCCACAGGAGACGGCATGGCTCTCGTATTCTTTAATTCTGTACACGCTGCGTTTAAATGCGCAGTTGACGTAGGAAAGAAAACATATAAGCATCCGCAGATAGGCCTACGTAACGGAGTATACTCTGGGCCAGTTGTCCCTGTTAAGGATATTAACAATAACCCAAATGTTAGCGGCTCAGGAATAAATATGGCTCAACGATGCATGGATGCTGGAGATAATGACCATATACTAATATCCAACGGCGTTCATCAATACGTAAATCAAATGGATATCCCCGGATTAAAGTTTGAAGATTGGGGGCCAGTTATAGTCAAGCATGGGTCAACGGTTCACATGTGGACTGCTTATGGCCCGAACTTTGGTAGGACTGAATTCCCAGACTGGAGAGGTACAAAGAAAGCAGAATTTAAGACTGAATGAAAGTATATTGTATCACTTGGAAAGACGAGAGATGGAGTGCAGATAAAGAATCTCTAAAAGCAATAAATAAAATGATTAATAAAAACACAAAAGTAAAGAGGAGTTTTATTAGTCCTGAATCTATATTATCATATTTTATGTATTGTATAGGTTTTGTCTATTATGGTTGTATATCTCTTGTAAAATGGTTTGCGAAGAAGTTAAAACGTAATAGATGAAGTTTTTAAAAGAAGGATTAAAGTCATTGTTATTATTAGTTTTTATTTTAGTAGGTGTAATATTGTTTAAGGAAGAACCTGTAGAAGCTAAAGCTCGTAAGATACAGGAAAGGAAAGGTAACTTAAGCAAAGAGCTCACTAGAGAAGAGAGAGATGAATACATGGAGTACCTGAGGTTGCTAAACGACTTTGACTATGAAAATCCAATCTACAAATGGACTATCGAATAAATGGAGCATGGCTTCTGGCCTTACCGCCTGTTTCATTGTTCTCATACTTTACTTTTTTATTGACCATAAAAAACCTTTACTAGGAGAAGCTTTTCAAAATAAAACAAATTCTTTGAATATACCACTTATGAGAACAGGATCGGGAGTAAGATGAAAAAATACACTAAAGAACTTTTAATTACTTTTTTTATACTAATTATATTCGCTTTTTCTACTTGCGGCTGTGAATCCCACGGATGGAGGTCAGTCGATAGTTGCTGCGGTCATCATCGTCACGTAGACCATCATGTAGATCATCACCACTACCATCACTACACCCCTAGGCAAATACATTATCACGAACATGTGACTAAGCAGCGGTCTAGGCCATCTAGACCCTTACCTCCGAGCAGACCAGTATCTCCACCCTCAAGGTCAATTAGTAAAGGCGTCCCTCAGCCTCCATCAAGAGAACCAAGCAAGAAAGAATAATGGCTAAAATCGCTAGAAAACGTAATTGGAAAGAAAGAGCAAAAAGTATCTATTTGATAAATAAACATGACCTAAAAGAGCAATGGATGAGTTACCTGATTATAGCAGCTGGAGTATTGATAGGATTGACCGTGAGTACAATTGTTTGTCTAAGATGACTTTATATATTCCTACAGGCGGATTAATTTTGTGTTTCCTTCTTCTTTTTCTTTCCACTGGCTGTAGCGGTACTTGGGTATGGCAGGAAGACTATCCCAAGCATAGAACAATGTCTTTTAAATGCCCAAGATGGAATTACAACGAAGCATACGACGAACTGCATCATATTTACGCAACTAAACAACACGAACCTATAAATGTCAAAATTAAAAAATAGCAATAAAGTAGCTTATGACATATTGAAAGTTATTATAGCTGGGTTTGTTTGTTTCATTATACACGAACTTACATGAAATTTAATGAGTATATTAAACAACAGAGGTTAAAATATTTTAAGAACCTTGAAAAGTTCTGTAAAATAATTGGAGTAGAAAAGTCTATGTGGCGTAAGATAGAGAGAGGAATAAATCCTCCTCCTAAAAAAACTTTATTAAAAAAGTTTTCTAACTTAACACATATGTTCGGCTATGAAGAAGCTCAGATGTACGAACTAGCTAGAAGATGGGCTCCATCCAGAGATACAAATACCACTAATCATATTTTACTTTCTGAATATTCTAAAGCTCAATGGAGAGAGGCTCTTATAAAAGAAAATACCCCAGACTATGAACATAAGTACTGGGGCAAGAGATTATGAATTTTTACTGTCTCTCAACTTCTTGTTCATTTTCACGCGCCACTTACGCTCCTCTGGAGTTTCATTGGGTTTCTCTAGTATCTTCTTTAAAGACTCGCTAGATTTAGCTTCAGCTTTAGTAGGTTTAAAGCCAAATAGACTTTTTATTTTGTTCCACATAGTAAATGTTTATACACTAAACTATGTTTAGTTCTCCAGTAGAGTCTCCAAAATGCTTCATATCTATTCCATGTTTATGAAGTATGCTAACAAACAAATCGCACATAGGCTTCTCTTTCTCAACTCTGAAATGCTTGCCTTTGTTGCTGCCGCCTACTAACATGCAAGGTAACTCATCATGATTATGTCGGTTTCCGTCAGATATGCCTGCTCCATAGATTACATCTGTATTCTGCAGTAGATCATCTTTCTCAAGCTTACCTATAAACTCAGAAAATAGTTTCACGTGGAACAAATCAATCTTAGCAAGCGCGGCTAATTTTTTAGGATCTTTTTGATGATGCGATAAACTATGATGGCCATCACTTATGCCTATCTCCCTATGAGGTCCATTGTAGCCATCGTGCGCTGTTAAAAAAGTTATCACTCTTGTAGTATCAGTTAAGAAGGCAAGGTGCATTAAGTTGTACAATAATCTAAACTTATCAGATTTTTGCTCTATGTCAAAATTAAATTTAAAGTTATTATCTAAATTAAATTGATCTCTTCTTTCTAGTTCTAATTCTACTTCTCTTATTGAGTACATATACTCATCTAACTTAGCTTTATCACTTGCTGGAATATTATTAGATAATTGACGACTCTCTTCTAAAACAAAATCAAGAATAGATTTTTTGTATAATTTCTTTTTCTGTTCTATCTTTTCAACATTAAACAACCTATTGAAAATATCTTGAGGGTCATACATAGATGCCATAGGTTGAGAAGCAGATTTCCAAGATAAATTGTATTGATAAGCACAGCTATAACCAGAATCACACTTACCAATTATTCTAGCTTTAGAACCAGTAAATTGAAGACTATCAAATCTTGTAATACCATTGTATTTATCAGCTAGGAACTGATCCATAGACTTACCGGATCTAATCTTGGATTCATGCTTATTGGCCTGCTTTCCTGTTAGGAATGTAGAACAAGCTCTGGCGTGATCTCCTGCTCCGTCTCCATTTGCTCTAGCTTTGTCGTGAGTAAGCCCTGAGATTACTTGTAGACTGTCTCTGTAGCTCTCCATAGGAGAAAGTGCATCTGGTATGTCGATTAGATCACCGTATTGACTAGGAGTCCAATGATGCATGTTTATTCCGTTAGGAACATATACAGCCGCGAATCTCTTAACGTCTCTCTTTACGTTACCAAAGCACTCTAATCCGGGTAACGCCATAGAAAGGCCCAGTGAACCTATAAATTTTCTCCTATTCATTTTATGAAAATAATTTAGTGACAGCTTTAGCTTTAACTAACTCTCTTGGTTGATTCAAGTGATTATACACAATCGATTCGGGATCTATACCAAAAGAATGATAAATCGAAGCTAAGAGTTCCCCCGGATGTAAAGGGTCCTCTAATGGTGCTGACCCATTGGAATCAGATTTTCCGTGAACATAACCTCTTTTGATTCCTGCTCCAGCCATTACTGAAGTATAACAGTATGGCCAATGATCCCTACTGCCACTATCGTTGCCATTACCGGAAGTGCTTACCCCTTTCTTTGGGCTTCTTCCAAATTCACCTACGGCAACAACTAAAGTTTCATCAAGCAAACCTCTTTCGTCTAAGTCTGTAATTAAGGCAGACAAACCCTTATCTAACATGGGAGAGGCTTGATCTCTTATCCTTTTCTCTAAGCTAACATGTTGATCCCAAGAATGATTATCTGAATTTGCTACTTTGGGCCAGACAACTTCTACAACCTTAGTTCCTGCTTCTACTAACCTCCTAGCCAACAGTAAACTTTGGCCAAATGTATTACGACCATACTCATCTCTTACTTTATCTTTTTCTTGACTAATCTCAAAAGCGTTTCTTGCATTACCAGACGCAACTAAATTTAAAGCTTGATCGTAATACGTGTCTAAGTTAAAATCTCTAGTAGCTTTATCTATTTGTGGCATAGCGTCATTAAAAGCATCTCTTAATCTTCCTCTTCTTCTTAATCTAAGCTCAAAAATATCAGGCTGAAATTTTAAATCATCAACTTTTATATTATCCATTTTGTTCATGTCCATATCGCCACCTTCTGGGTATAAAGTATATGGATCATAAGCTTTACCTAAGAAACCTGCTGTTCCCCCTTTACCAATGACGTTGCTTTCCTGCAAAGGCCTAGGGAGCATAACAAATGGGAGCATAGGAACTTTACTAGGGATTTGATTAATTATATTGCTTCCAAAATTAGGAAAGTCTTTTGGGCTTGGTGGTTCTAATTGACCGGAAGGACTCACTTTGTCGGTAGTGTACCCTGTCATCATTTGATAGATAGCGGCTGTGTGATTGAACAACCCATTAGGTGTATATGACATAGATCTAATCATTGTCATTTTATCGTTTACTTTTGCTAATTCGGGAAGCAGCTCTGTGAAATTAACTCCGGGTATTTTTGTTTTTATATTTTTGAAAACACTTTTTACATTACTAGGGGCCTCGGGTTTTGGATCCCATAAGTCTATGTGACTTGGTCCTCCTTGTAGGAAAATCATTATTATGTTTTTTGCCTTACCCCATCCCGGTCCACCAGAATGAGAGCCCTGACTTCCGAAAGCCTGAAGCTTCAACATACCAGCCAAGCCTAAGCCTAACATTCCTGAACCACCTACTCTAAGTATATCACGGCGAGATAACTTTAGATTAGGGTCGCATAGATCTTTTCCATATTCTCCGGGAACAGTTATCATATTTTTTATTCTCCAAAATCTCCAATTGCTTCTACTGGACAAAACTCCATAGCGTTTTTACACATCTCTTCCTCGTCTTCACCTTCTGGCTGTTTATAAACATAAGAATAACCTAATTCTTCTTGTCTGGTAAAATTCTTTGGAGCCTCTTCTCTGCATAAATTACAATCTATGCACTGCTCATCAACAAAGTATCTTCCATTCACGTTATCTTGGTATCTTTCTGATAGGTCTGCCATTTAAATGTTATACACTTTTTAATCTTGAAAGAACATCATTTAGGTTATCGAAAGATATCCTATCGACTCTCAAATAAGGAGGCCTGACTATTTCGGTAGCTACCCTAAATCCTCTCACTCTATACTCAGGAAACACTATTTCTTCTACGAAATCACTTAGGCCCGTCTGCTTAATCCACTTAAAGTATAGGTCTCTGTTCTTCTTTCTGGTCTCCAGTAGTATTTCTGACTTTCTACCAAATATATTGAGGTAAAGACATAACCCTCTTATAGCCAAGGTCTCAGTAGGCGGCTCAACTATCCCTTCGTAAAAAATAATCCTCCCCATATTGTGTATTTACACTGATGCTGAGGAGGATAGCTATTTTAATTAAAAACGCCCTGAGGGGCCATTTACGGCCCATTAAAGAGCACATTCATGGCATAGTTAAGATAACAAATGCCACAAGAGATGAGAAAGCCAAGATGACTTCAATCAAATAACTTCTAGTAGGCTTCATAATCATCTGACTATAATGTTAATTAACATATCCCTAACGTCTTCCCATGTTTCGTCTTCCATACCTTTATTATACATTAAACTTAGGCTGGAATCAAGTTACAATCAGGTCACAAAAAAACCGCCCCGAAGGGCGGCTGTGCAACAATATGTTTTATTATCAACTTACTTGAAAATCTGGATAAGCAGTATGGCCATGCTCTAGAAGATCTAATCCTTTAGCCTCTAGCTCTCCATTTATTCTTATACCCAATGTTTTCTTAATTCCTCCAAATACTAACAAAGAAAATAAGAATGAGAAGGAACTAATAATTAATGCTCCTGCTAATTGTATCAATATTGAATGATCTGGATTAGTAGAGAATATGCCTACGGCAACCGTCCCCCAAATTCCACACACACCGTGTACTGCTATAGCACCGATAGGATCGTCAATCTTAATAACCCTTTCAATAAAAACAGAAGAGAGACATAATATAATACCGGCGATAGCCCCGATTATGCACGCACTCCAGATACTAACTACGTCTGCTCCTGCTGTTATTCCTACTAGCCCTGCTAGTACGCCATTTGCCGTCATGGTATAATCTGGCTTCTTGGATTTCACCCAAGAAAATAACATCGCAGATAGCGCGCCTGCAGCAGCCGATAAAGACGTCGTAACACAAACAAAAGAAACGGAAGCAGGATCTGCACTAAGAACACTTCCACCATTAAAGCCATACCAGCCGAACCACAGCAGGAAGACACCAATAGCCACCAAAGGCATACTGTGCCCCGGTAAAGCGTTAACTTTTCCATCTTTGTATTTATCTGCTCTAGGTCCTAGTAGCCAAGCGCAAGCTAAAGCAGCGAAACCTCCAAAGGCATGTACGACGCTACTACCTGCGAAATCGTAAAAGCCCATCTTATCAAGGAAACCGCCTCCCCATTTCCAAGCTCCAGAGATAGGATAAGCAATAGCAACTAATAAAGTAGCAAATAATAAGAAAGAAGATAGCTTAACCCTCTCCGCTACAGCACCAGAGACAATAGTAGCTCCAGTAGCAGCGAACATAGCTTGAAAAAGAAAGTCAGTCCAATAAGTATAATCAGCATATGCTTTTGTAAGATTTGCAGTATCATCTGTAAACCCTATTGGTCCACCTATACTCAGCCAGCCATTAAATAGCTCACCGGGATACATGGTGTTAAAACCAATCAAAGCATAAGTAATTAAACCTATACTAATAATAAAAAGATTCTTGAACAAAACATTTACTGTATTCTTTTGTCTTGTCAAGCCGACCTCTAGACTAGAAAAGCCTAGATGCATAATAAATACCAGCAACGCTGATAATAATACCCACGTGTTATCAATAATAAACTTAATGTCTTCCATGGCTCAGAGATTTTACTTTAGCATTTAACATACCATTTAAAAAACTCATGCAAATAATGAAAAAAACTAATAATACCTTGAAGGTTTTTATACACGGTGACAAAAAAACCCCTCACCTTAGAAGGCAAGGGGTCAGTAGGTTTTGATTCAGGTTACTTAATTTCGAAAGTAACTCCTTTAGTGACTCTTAATGCCACATTAGTAATCCAAGCGTATACTGCACCGCCGATCCATCCGCCAATACCCAAGCCAACTACTTTGCCTAGGTCAGCGGTTGCTGCGTTACTTACGCTCTTGATTGCTGCGTCTACGTCACCGAGGTTCCCTGCAGCGATTACTGCGAGTACTGGGAGAACGATGCCGCTGACGATACCCGTAACCGCACCTAACAAACCAAAGAAGTTTGCAAAAGGGATTACGCCGATCTTGTTGATTGTCAATTTCTTCATATTATTGCACAAACCACCTACTTCACTAAAAGAAGGTGTTCTTCGTTATACACTTAATTTAGTCTTAGGCCCAATAAAAAAACCCCCGCCCGTAAGGGCGAGGGTCTGGGCTCGTAGCGTTCCTCCTTGACGTCAATATCTCGAATTAAAACTTATATTTTAGACCAACTAACCAAGACCATTCTCCGTCGGCTTCATAAGAAGCAAAATCGAAGTTCTCGGTATCAAAGTCATTATCAACCCAGTTAACAGTACCAAAAGGAGTCAAACCTCCAAGAATGTCTGTTTCATAAGTCAATGTGGCTGAAGCAACGACAGCATCGTAATCGTCGAACTGATTCCAAGAAAGACTTGGAGCAATTCCCAAGCCCCACAAGCTCAAAGAGGTTTCTGCTCCTAAAGCATAGCCTTTCTGACCCAACTCGAAATCGTTTACGAGTTTAACATATGGGCTAACAACAGGGTTAACAAGTGCTGCCTTCAAAGAAAGCTCAGTGCTGTCAGGAATATTCCCTACTCCACTTTGATGTCTCCAAAGATCTGCACTAGTTCTGATGCCGAAGCTATCAAAACCAATTGTTTTAGCCACTCCTAAATTCCAATGAGACTCCGAATTGTCTTCTTCTGGAATTGTCAACAAGGCTCCACCTGTTAGATCCAAGCCAAGAGGTAAAGCATTAGGCTTTACGAAACCTGCGCCAACAAAGGGAGCTTCTGAAACCCTTGGCACACCATTGATGTAAAGGGTATCTACGTAACCAGCCTCAAGAGTCAAAGACGTACCTGAGACTGCATCTTCTGCATATGTGCTATGCAGACCAACTGTGAGCATTAATGCTGCTACTAATTTCTTCATAATAAAAATAAGGTTCGCCCTGTGTAGAGCCAGTTTTAGTATTGTACATGTACCTTACACTTTTTTCAAGTCTTTTTTGCAAAATTTTTGTGTGCGCTGAGAGCGCGTAAAGCGTCTTTTCCTACAGCAAATTAATAAAAATAAATTAATATAAATTAAAAAATTTAAATATAAAAATTACTGATTAGATAGCCAATCTAATACATTAGTTTTAGGTCTCCACTTCAAAACTTTCTTAATTTTTGATATGTTTCCACAAACGAAGGTAGCTTCAGGTTTAGAAGGCAATCTTTTTACTTTTTTATCTGTTCCACAAATAGTAAAAGCTATTTCATTAATTGAAACACAATCTCCGGAGGCAACATTAAAAACATCACCATTATGTTCTGTATTATGTTCTCCTGCTAAAATAGTTGCATCTGCAACATCATCAACATATACAAAATCTCTTGAGTGCTCACCTGTACCAAAAATTGTTAAATGTTTTTTATTTTTATGTTGGTTAAGTAAGATTGGGATGACTCCCTCGTTGGTTCCGGGACCGAATACGTTAAAGTACCTTAAACTGACACAATCTACACCATGATGTTTAGAATAAATCTCACAGTATTGTTCTGCAGATAATTTTTGCAATCCGTATGGACTAAGGGGTTTCGGCGCTATCTTTTCCCTATATATTCCCGTCGCGCTAGTTTCCCCATAGACAGCACAAGTTGAAGCAAGAACAAACCGCTTCACTCCTGCATCTCTACAAAGTTCAAGAAGGTTAAGCGTGCCAACAACATTTGTTCTGTGATATGAAATCGTGCTTTGAAAAGAAGCTTGTAAATCCTTTTTCGCGGCTAGATGATAAACAATGTCTACTCCATCAATAATATTTCTTAGTTTTGTTAAATGGTCATAATTACAAATATCTAAGCAAAGATATTCTTGTTCAAGAAATTTCTTCTCATCAATTGTGTTATCTATGCTAATTACATCATGCCCCGACTCAGATAGCTTTTTAACTAATTGAGTTCCTATAAACCCAGCTCCGCCTGTTACTAATACTCTCATCTCCAATATTCCTTTACAAATTCATCGTCTCTTGCCTCGTGTTGTTTAGGAGTGTCATTTAACTTCATGAAATGACAGAATTTATTTTTTTTATTTCTTTGTTCTTTTATTCCAAATCTCCAGAACCATTCTTTAGGAAATAGTTTATGTTCATATTCGCATAATTGAAGTATTGAAGTCATAGCAAAATCAACTCCATGCAATGGAAACAAAAGTTGTCTATGTTTAGAAAACTTATCCCACATAAAGTGATGTTTGTCTGGATTAAACTTTACAACACAATCATTATAGCTATCATTTCCAAAAATTCCATTCGGAACCATATATAGTTCGTCATCTAATTCAAATAATTCATCTATATTGTCATGAATAACCACATCTAAATCAATATTTATACAAGGCCCGCTCAGAACTCCCTTTTTAAACAAAAACATGCGGTTCCACCAGTGAGAAAGACCTTGTTCTTCGTTTAGGGCTGGTATTATGTCAATTTCAGGATTGATGCCTTTCGAGTTTTCAGTAATGCAAACAAAATTAAATTTATAATTAGTATTTTTATTAACCATATTATATAGTTTATTCACATGTTCTTCACTATATATGTGATCTCCTATTTTAAAGCATACTACTGTCATCTTTTCTGTATGTTTTTACTTTCTTTTTGTATATTGTAATTAATTTAATTATTTCTTCTAGATGTTTTTCATCTCTACTTTCTATTAGTGAAGATGTGCAATATGTTAGCTGCGCAACCAACTGTCCTGTCAGGGTGTTGAGGTCCCAAGTCGTTTCTTTTTTAAGCAGATGGGAATTCTTTACCGTTTTCGACACAATCTTTTTCGATTTCAGAGAGGCCTTCTTTGGAGGGGATTTTTTTGTCGGTGTTAACATCCTGTTCTGGATAATGGTTATAAAAGAAATATGGACTGTTACCAAAACTTCTATCGATATCTTCAGAAGTCATAGGGTTGTTAAAAATTTTTACCTTTGGCGGGTTATCCATAGGATAAGGAACAATAAAATCAGGGTTATGCCAGCGGAGTAAATTATTAGGAGGTATGGCGAAGTTTCCATCGTCCAGTTCCAAAAGGTGATAACATTTACTGTCTTGATCATTGGCGTATCCTATATTCAATTCATTCAGATCTCCTTCATAATCGTCAATAGTACATATATACTTACCAGAACGCCACTTTCTATCCCTGCAGAATACGTCCACGCGACGATGCTGCAGAAAACCGAATGTTGTAACTGCGATATCATTATCTTGACAATCCCATGTTTGTAAAACAGAGAGTCTTCGTTGTTCGTCATCAGATATCGGATCATATTCTTCTTTATGGCAAAAGGCCGATATAGGCATCATCCAGAATACAGCGCCGAATGACGCTTGGAAATGAAAGTGCATCGGTCTATTTATCATAGACTTTACACCGAAAATATAGCCTTCTGTGAGTCCTTTATCTTCTGGACCGAAGATGTATTTGTTTCTGATGAAACAATTTATGTAAGGAAGATTAGCATTTAATTGAGCCATACACTAGTTATTATCTTCTTCAGTGTCTTCGTCAAGTAAATCTTTTATTTCTCTTTCTAGATCCTTTATTTGATCTCTATATGCTCCGCTAGTATCTTTTAGCTCTGCCTTAAGCTTTAAAACTTGCTTTACAAGTTCTATAATCTGCTCTTCTTTATTCATAAGTCTTACTTCTTAGACTTTTTCTGAGCTTTTTTAAGTGCCTCTTCTTTGGGGTAGTCTTTATCTCCGGGCTTCGCAGGCTTGTAATTTTTACCCATTCTTTTCTTTTTCTTCCTAATATTTTCCCAAAGGCTAGCGTATTCTTCTTCTGCTTTGGAGTTTCCACAACCGCATCCTGTTCCACAACCGCAGTCTTCCTCTTCTTCTGGATCGTTGACCTCTTCTTCTACAAAGGCTAAAGAAGGGTTAATAGTCAAGAGTTCGTCATGATCAAATATAGTCTCGCCATCCCACTCATATTCTAACTCAGAACCTTGGACTTTCTTACCAGCACGCCATTGTTTACAAGACCAATAACGAGCTTTGGTTTTGGGACCGGGGTTATCGCAGTTATGGCGGGCTCTAAAGCTGGCACGCCGTTTGGGATCATCTCTTTTGATCTCCATGTTAGGATCGCCAAAGTTTACCTTGACTACGTTACCTTTCTCGTTTTTAACGTATACGGAGAACTTTTTAGGTCCACCCGGAGTACGGAAAGGTTTATTCAAAGTCTTCTTTTCTTTTGCCTCTATTATCTTATCAGATAAATCTATAGTATATTCTACGCTCATAATACAGTATCAAATTCTTTTAAAGGTGATTCTTGGCATTCTCCTTTGCACGTATCTTCAAAACATTTCGGATTAGTACAAACATGTAGTACCCTCTCACCTTTTGTTATAATCCTTTCGATGTCTTTTTCTAAAGCTTCTTCCGTCAGATTGGGATCCTCGAAAGGTATCATACTCTTTCTTACACCTTATATATATCATAAACACCTTTTTTCTGCATATGGCCGCGGATTTTTTTTCAGATGATAAATTAGAAACACCTAAGAGCTCTGGGGAGAATGAAAAATAGGCCACCCCCCGCTGTGTGTGTCTGGGGTAACGTATTTTTTTTCATAAATACCCACTTTAGGTGTTGACATATGCCTAGGTATGTGCTAGACTGTTTCCGTTATGAGCGAAAAGGATAAGCACATAGAATGGATGGATGAGCAGGACGCAGCTCGGATGCGTGAGGCCAAGCAGCACGACTTCGCTGGTGAGGTCGAGCTAGAGGAGGTCTTCGAGCCGATGGAAGACTTCGGTTGGGCTGGAGATACTTGCTGGACAGGCGAGTAACCCATTGATAATCAAGGAGTTACGACTCCACCTCGGCCCGCGGCCGTAACTCTCTGACAGTCAACAACTTACGCATCGAAAAAAAAATAAAAAAAAGTGAAAAAAAAGCTTGTGTTTTTCTGTGAGTGTGCTATCATGTTTACAGCAAGTGAGGGAAAGACCTCCGATAGAAAGTAAGATGAATACATACACAACAAGAGAGCATACTTGGAAAGAGTTCTTTAACGAAGTCGCAGAGGATTGTAACTACTGGGAGTTAGGCTTCGGTGCAATCGATGCAGAGTACGAAAGCGAAATAATTCGCCAAGCATATGTCAATGGGTTGGATGTAGACGAAGCCTGCGACCAATGGCGTGACGCGATTCAAGAGATCGCCCTCGGCGGTTGAAGAAAGTGCTTGACTTTACCTCAATAATCTGATAGGATATAACAAGTGAGTACGAGAATGACAGCATACGAGATGGTAAGCAAGATGATCAAGAAGCCAAGACCTGACGCAGTAGCACGCTTGGAGAAAGCACAAGAACAAGCACGCAAGCAAAAGCGTATGATCAAAGAAGCTCTCAATGCAATAAGATTAAACAAACCTTACAAACGTAACGAAGATTTACCAATATCAAAAGACTGGAAATAATATCATGTTCAAATATGGAAACCAAAACTACTGGGTCGAAAAGACTATCATCGCCTTCTTCATCATCTGGGGAATGGCTACAATCTACACATATGCTAACCACACACACAAGACGCATTCTCTATCAAGAGAAACAAAGGTCGTGGCGATTACAATACTCGCCGAGGCAAGAGGTGAAGGTGAAGCCGGTATGTACGCCGTTGGAGCGTGCATTGCTCAACGAGCCTTCGAGCGGAAGCAAACTCCGACTGAGGTGTGCTTGAAGAAGTGGCAATTCTCCTGCTGGAATGGTAAGAGTGTTAAAGACCTTGAGCATCTACTCAAGACACCACAAGCCAAGTACGCTATCACAGTAGCCAAGAATGTCAAGGCTTTATCGCGTAACTTTATAGGATACGCTAACCACTATCACGCAACGTGGATGAAGAAGAAGCCGTATTGGGCAAAGGGTCAAAAACCCGTCAAGGTGATTGGTCAACACGCTTTCTATAAGCTGTAAAAAAGTGCTTGACTTTTAGAGTAAATTGTGTTAGACTGTTTGAAGTTATGAGAGAAAGAAAGACATTCTTAAACGCCACATTCAAAGTGGAGAAGAACCCAACCTACACCGGCAACCACTTTATGGCCCGTGTCAACCGAGTGTCAAGCTGCACTTACCCACTTGGCACAACCGAGCAAGAGATGATTGACAAGTATCACAACAGCGTTGTGCTTGAGAAAGACCTTGACGGAAACAAAGTGCTGGCTGGCGACATTCACCGCGTCGTTGAGGTTTCCTTTTACGAGGATTCGATTGCCGACAACGACCTGAGAATCACACACGACTAATTTATGAGACTAAACATAATAGCACCGAACCAAACCGAAGTTCACTTAAATGAAAAGCTTGCAGACTCAAGTAAGAAGGCCGTTTTCTTCTTCTCCTACGGCACACCTGTTGCGGCGAAGATTGGCACGACTTACTACAAATGCGAAGATAAGTTTAGCCAAACAACTTCAAGACACACAAATGCTTGGCTTGAAAACGTTAAGTATGAAGTGAAACCGCAAACATGGTTTGACAAAGCCCTGCTGATTCCCTATGGACAAGCAGTAGTAGCAGAGGCAATAAAGATGTAAACTACTGATAATCAACAACTTAGGGCCGCGGCCCACCCCCCGCGTGTAACTCCTTGAGTACCAGTGACTTACGACATGAAAAAAAATGAAAAAAAAATGAAAAAAGATGTTGACTTTTCCGGAGACTGTGATATACTCATTTCTGTTATGGGAAATATGACATTTGATGATCTGAGTTGTGAAGAGGTGTTTGAGTTGAATGCAGTGTGTGACGAGTGGCTTAATGAAGCCATCGAAGCGCAGGACAGGGAAATGCAAGAATCTGAAAAATAGTTCTTGACTTTTGCTGAAG
>TARA_R100001594_G_scaffold10824_4_pt1 | contig 26038 bp, 41 predicted proteins | sample TARA_R100001594 | Tara Oceans TARA_R100001594 (sample SAMEA2622752) | marine metagenome | biome: marine biome (ENVO:00000447); feature: marine epipelagic mixed layer (ENVO:xxxxxxxxx); material: "saline water (ENVO:00002010), including plankton (ENVO:xxxxxxxx)" | depth 150 m | reverse complement strand
TGCTTCTTCATTAGTCATTTTATCTTTTGAAACTACTGGTGGTTGAGCTTTAGTATCACCTCCACTAAAATCAGAAGAAGTAATTCTAGAATATCTATCATACCCACCTAAATCTAAAGATGCTGCAGCTTCAGCAAGAGCTAAAGGAGAAAAGTCAGCTTCACCTTCTGTATATTTATCGTAATCTTGTTGAAAACCTAATAAAGCAGCTTCTTTATATAATTCATCTTTATTGTACTTGTTAACTAAATCTGCTCTAATTAAATCAGCTCCTTTTGTATTAAAAGAATTTTCAAATGATTGGCCTTGTTCTAAACCTTTATCTAAAGTAAAAGTATTTAAAAATTCACCTTTATAAGCATTTATTTTATTAATAGCATCTTGAGTTCTTAAAGAATAAACAAATGCTAAAGGTGAGTTCTTTTCTGTCGGAAATGTATTTCTTTTAATTTCAACGTCTTTATCAGATACAGGTACTAATTGTCCGATATCTCCTAATACCATAGAATCAATTAATTTACTTACTTGTTGTAAATAAGTTGCTTCATCTTGAATTTTTTCAAAGAAAGCATTATCTGGTTTTAATGATGATGGAAGAACATCAGCGAAAGCTTGTAATCCTTTTGGAAATTTAGAATAAATTAAACCAACAGGAATTTGTCCTGAATCAATAATTTCTTTAGCTGTAAGCTTTTTTAGTTGATCAAAATAATTTTGATTAGATCCAGCTTTATCTGTAAATTCATATTTTTTAAATAATCTATCATATAGAGGTTTCATTTGTGCAGTCTTAGCTTTATCTTTATCTACATTTAATTTAAGCATATCTATTAATGCTTCATTTGCTTCTTTACTTTTTTTAGCTTCTGCAGAAAGTTTTTTTGCTTCAATTGTATCTCGTTTAGTTTGTATTGCTTCTGATTCTAAAAATCCTTTCTTTTGACCACCGGCTATTGTACCGAATGCTGATTTAGCTTGAGTTATAGGAGTATATGAAGAAGCATCAATAATAGTATTTAAACCAGAAAGAAACATAGCTCTTTTTTCACGGTCATCATATACAGTTTCTAATTTCTTTTCAGCACCTTCAGCAATGTTTGAAAAAGCTTCGCCAACACCTTTTACAAAAGTTCTAAATCCACCTTCTTTTTCTTTTTTACCACCACCATTAATTTTTTTATTTTCGTTTTCAAGTGCATTACCAGTTACTTCTACTTCCATTAGAGAGTCAGTGTATCCATCGCTTTTATCTTTATCTGTAACAGCCATTTAATTTACCTTTTTAAATTCAACATCTATCTTAGAATAATCGACCATTAAATAACCAAATTTATTAGGAGTAGATGCTTTTGGTACTTGATGAGCCATTACACCTTGATAAGTTGTATCGTCACCTATATATTTAAAGTTATAAATATTTATACCACTAGGAGATTTACCAACTAATTTAATATCTTCTTTTAATCTTATATCTGAAAAAGCAGCTAAAGCCTGACCTGCACCAGCAATTTGTGCAAATGGACTAGGAGCACCTACTGGCGTTCCTGTTAATGCTGATCTTTCTTCTCCGTAAGTTCTAATAGGTGCACCTGCTAAAGCACCAATCATTTGTCTTACTTGACCAGCAGGGAAATCTCTCTCCTCGATAAAATCTCTAAATGCTTCTGTTAATTCAGCTTGCTCTATACCTCTTGCTAAACTTCCAGCTTGACCTAAACCTGCTGCAGCACCAGCAAGACCTGATAATTGTGCTTGAGCTGATTGTAATTGTGCTGCTCTGTCTGCAGCAAATCTTTGTGCACCTGATTCAAAACCTGCTTGTCTTAATCTAGCAGATGTATCTGCCACTTGATCTAAATATCTTTCTCTAGATAAAGCTCTTTCTACACCTTCTCTAGATCCGCCAAAAGCTCCGGCACCTACTGCTGTTGCTGCCATTGACCTTTGTTGTTGACCAAATGCTTCTCCTAAATCTGATAATGTAGATTGTATAACATTGTTAGTATAAGGATTCATATATTGTTGAGCAGTTGCAGTATCAAAAGTTTGTGCACCAATTTGTGCAAGTTGACCAGCTTGTGGTAAAATTTGATTACTAAATACATTAGCAACTTGTTGTTCTTGTGGCGATAGTTGAGCTACACGTTGACCTTGAAAAGCTGTAAAAGGTTCGTTAAAAACATTCTCAGCACGTCTTAAAGTACGTTCTTGTATTTCTTTAAAATATTCTGGTATTTGCGAAGTTACTGTTTGTTGACTTGGCGCTTGAACTACTGTTGTAGATGGTTTGAAAAGACTACCCATTGATTATATATGTTCCTCCAATATTTTTATATCCTAATTTAATAAAGGCGTTATGCTTTCTTTCTACGTCTTTACCTTGTGTTATTTCGCATAAAGCAGTTAATCTTTTACTTTCTGCGTATTCTTTAAAGACTATCATAATAGCTCTAAAAATATGAAAATTACGATACTTAGGATTTACGTGAAGCCATAAACTTCTTAAAAACTTTTTGTCACTGTACCAGGTTTCGTCTACAGTGGCAGCCATAGTTCCTATAATAACCTTTTCATATTCTACTACTATAACAAAACTATTTTTAATGTAAAATATAATATGATCCAGTAATTTCTTATTATTTACGTTACCAAACTTATATGGTGATTCTGGTAACCATGTTTTTAAAAGCTCACGTATTCTAACAGCATCGTCAATACGTGCTTGTCTTATTTTAAATTTATCTTTTACCATCAGGTCTAATATTAATTCTTATTGTTCCAAATCGCCAATTATCACCAATTCCAGTATTTTCTATTCTCAGACTTGATTGTCTACCCCTAGTTCTAGTATTAAAAAATCTAGTGGCATTGTTTACTGTAATAGCCTCTCCAGAGGTTCTTGTATCATTAGGATAATCTCTAGTTTTAAGAGTTATTATAGCATTGCCAGTCATACTTTGAAAATCTGGTATAACTTTATTAATAAAACTAAATGTCTCACCATCTGCAATATCTCCGTCTCCAGATTGTATAAATGATGATAAAGCATTACCATCAGCATCTACACCTTCTTCATGCCTGTAAATAAGACTTCTACCTTCTGTTAAACCATTTATTTGACTAAAGGTATTAGATGTATTATTTGCAAAATATTCTGTAGCTAAAGGATTTAGTTCTACGCCATTATCTTGATAAGTTGATCTTGCTAAATTTCCAAAATACCAACTGTTTTCTAAGTAATTAAATATAACATATCTATCAATTTGATTAGATGTTTTAGAACAATAATACCAAATTATTTCTGAAAAATTAGAAGTTTGTCCTGCATAAACTTGTGCGTATTGATTTTTATTAATATCATTAAATACATAATTTAAAACACTACAAGGTAATTCTTGAACTGCACCAGCATATCTAAAGAATTGTCCGTCGGACATCCAGTAAGCAATATCGTCTACAACTATCGCAGCATTTAAACCAACAGATCCACAATCATTACCTAATTGTCTAAAACCAAAAACAAAAGGAGGACCAATAAAAGACATCGAATGCATAGTAGTATCTGTCCAAATAAGAATAGTACCTTTAGCAGGTCTAGCACATCTTATTTCGCTACCACCTGCAATTCTTTGAGAACCTGCAGAATTAGTTACATTAGGAGTAAATTGTTCAAAATTTTCTTGATCACTAAATCTTATAAACATCTTATCTTGTGTACTAGGTGTACCTATAGTTGTCTCTGTTCCCATTAAAATTAAATGTCTTGTTTCTGTTGATACTACACTTAATGTACTTGCAGTAGGAACATTAGCAATTTCAGTTGCTCTATTGCCTGTCATTCCAAGAGAAGTGTCATAATAATATGTACTTCCATCTCTAGCAGTAATTATTAAATCTTCTCCCCAGTTATTCATAGACCATTGTCTTAAATCTAGTGTTACATTAGAAGAAGTTCTAGGTGTATTCCAAGTTAAAGAATTCCAAGTTCCAGTACCCCAACCAAAACCAAAAGTTTGTTTATCTGGACCTATAGATAATTGATATTCTATATCGCAATTACCAGTTGTAGTTACATTCGCATTTGCTGTATTATTAGATGTAATTATATAAGCATCTGCATTTGTTATAGAAACTATTTGATATTCAGCATCAATACTACTATTTGCTATCCCTCCTATGGACGTAGGTGCACAATTAGATATAGTTATAAAGTCTCCTACAGCTGCACCATGAGTAGAATGATTAACTGTAATATTAGCACTTCCATTAGTTGTGTTAAAAACTGATGTAAGAGTATTAGATTGTCTTATTGGTGTTATATCTTGATTATCACCTGATCTATATACATAGACTTTTCTATCTGTTCCTAAACCCTCGTAACGATTACCAGAGTTATCAAACCATTGATGTAAAGCTCTTCCAACTCCAACATAATAATCAAGACTAAATTTTTCCCAACCACCAATTTTTTGTGGTAAACCTTTTCTAAATCTAACTTTATCGCAATTAGACCATCTTCCTTCTGCACCTGTTTCGGTGTTTTCAGTATCAATTCCAGGTAAAAAATTCAGTTGTGTTAATGGCATATGTAAACATTATATACAATAAATATTGTATTTCTACTGTATTTTTTTTCAATCTAAGGGATTTATAGCATCTTTTCTTATTATAGGAAGAGGGCTTATACTGTCTATATTTTTTATAAAAAACACTAGTGTAAGTCTTTCTTTTGTAACTCCATAATTTCCAGCATGAAAAGTATTAGCTGGATAAAAAATAAGTCTATTATAAATATTGCTTACTTTGATAGTTTCCTTAAAACCTTTATTACATTCTAATAAAATGTTCTTATATTTTTTTAAATCTAATTTTGACATATTTTTTAATTTATACAATTCTTTTTTCTTTGCGTGTTTTTCTTCTTCGTTTTCTAACTTCTTTATATTTTTATATATTGAAGTACCAGCATTTAAGTCTGGTTTTTTATTAAGATAAATTACACCAGCTAAATTAAAATATGCGTCTTGATGTATAAGTCCTTCATTTAAAATACTTTTTTTATTCTTATCGAAAGGTTTAATTTTTTGAAAATACATGTTAGCATTTCTATAAGAAACTTCTGTATTGTTATAATCAAAATATAAAGCTAGTATTTTAAGTATAGTTTTATTAAAAAAATTAGGAGCTACTATGTGTAACTCTTCTGATCTTTGACCAGGGTAAAAACCATCGGATTGTTTAAATTTTAAACTACTAGCAAAATCTACTATTTTATCTGGATCTTTAAAAAAATTATCTACTATCGAAATCATTAAAAGTAATTAAAATTTAAAATATATCTTTTTTCGAATCCATTAGATAATAATGGTCTATGTAATGTATCACATTTAAAAATAACCATTTTATTTTCTTCTGCTTTAACAAAGTTTACATTATCTTTAAATTCAGTTCCTCCATTTGTAGTATTTAAATATAATATACTAGTCCAATTATTATGATTATAATCTGTATGCCATTCAGCTTTTTTATTATTAAAGAGAGAAGAAAAGAAAAGATTTGCTCTAACTTCTATTAAAGAAATAGGTTTAAGTATTTCGTATATATCTTTAGTGCAATCATAATTTAATGTTGAATTAATTTGATTATTATGAAATAAAGAATGACAAAAGTAACCACCATCTATTTCTGTATCGCTTTTATAAAACCAAGGAAAGTAATCACCTGTTATTAATTCTTTTACTTTAATAAATTTATCTTGAGGTAAAAAGTTTTTTATAATTTTCATTAACAACCATTATCTTTTAAGTTAAAACTAATACCATATTTAGTTTTTTTTGATCTATGTGTTTCTGCTTTATGAAGTAGAAAAGGAGAAAATATTGCAAATGAACCTGGCTCAGGTTTTAACTTTTCGTTTATCTGATTAAAATCTAGTGTCTGATCATGACTATTTAAATAAATTACACCTGACCATTCACTTTGTCTATGATTATGTTCAACAGTTTTAGAACCATAAGAACAACTAACACCCCAAGAATCAGCTAAATAATATGATGGAAAATCAAAATACTTATCTACATAATCTATTATGTTATTTAAAATTTTTAAAAATTCTGGATCACTATTAAAATAATTAAAACTTGTCATCTTATCTTTAACATTAGTTTGATAATTTTTATTGTCATTTGCTTGACAGCCTTTTTTAATTTTTTCTATAAAATATTTACAATTAATATCAAGTCTACCTTTAATAAAAAAATAATCTAATTTAATTTTTTTTTCTAAATGTTTTTCTATAATCATAATAAAATATTCCAATTTAATTTAGTAAGTATTTCATCTACATTAATAAGTTTTAATTTATTTTCTTGTATGTAAGCATGTAATTCTTCTATATCAATTAATAAATATTTATTTTTTATTTTATAAACCATTTTATCTGCTTTTGTATTTAGATGACTTTTTTTACCTACACCTTGTTTAAAAGTAGAAATATGTCTAGTATCAAATTTAAAAACTCTATTACTTTTATTTTTTAATATACCTGATACATCCCATAATTCTTTTGATTTTTGTTCGTCTGTAGCATAAGTTACATCAGTTAAATATTTACTTATAAATTCATTATTCATAATTTAGATTTAATAACAATCTATATTCTTTATCAGTTTGATATACTGCTCGATGTTTAATATTACTATCAAAAGTAACAGCACTATTTTCTATGGATTTAACTTTAGTTTTATTTTCAAATTCTGTATATCCGTTGTTCGTATTTAAATAAACAATAGTAGTTTTCATATTAGAAAAATCTATATGATAACCAGATTTTATCTTTTTAGTTTTTTTTAAATATAAATTAGCTCTTGCATGTATTAGTTTTTTTAATTTTAATCTAAATAAAACAGGTTCTAAAAGCTCGAAATAATCTGAATTAATATTACCATCTTTAAAAAATGTATGTATAAAATACGGTCCATCATTAACACCAGTGTCTGTATCTTTTCTAAAAAACCAACCAAAATTATTTTCTAATAATTGATTAAAAGGTTTAAGAGCTTCGTTACTTAAAAAATTTTTTTTTATTTCTATCATTATTTTATTATAGCATTAAATGATATTGATATTCTTTTTTCTTTTTTATTAAGATTAGGACCTACACTATGTTTTAAATAACCTGGAAATAATATTAAATAATTTTCTTCGGGTTTAAAAAACCATTCAGAACTATTTATACTGTTATATTCAGAAACATTATCCGAAAAAAATATATCCATTAAATCTTCACACGGATTATGAAAGATTAAATTACCTGAATTTTCATTTGCTTTAATATAAAATACACCAGAAAATACAGCCCCTGGATGTAAATGAATAGAATTACTATCTTTATATCCATTAATATTTACCCATAAATTAGACAATTCTATCTTTCTTTTTAAATTAAAATGTAAAGAATAATTATTGATATGTTTAGTAATAATATCTTTAAAATTTTGAATTAAACTTTTTTTTTCATAAAATAAATCATCAGATTGCCAACCACCTATATTACTTCTTTTTCTACTTTTATAATTATTCTGTAATTTTAAACAAAACTTTTCTAATAATTCAATGTTTAAATTTAAATTTTGTTTATAAATTTCTACTTTAAATAATTCTTTAATATTATTCATTTAAATGTAAATACTATTACTACTCTCATATTTTTTTTAGGATAAGTAAGATAATGTTTATAATTTTCAAAATATAATCCTCTAAATTTTTTAGTTTCTATTTCTTTAAATTTTTTACCTTTCTTATCTAAAATTGTTTTAGCATCTGAATTGTTAGTACAATAGACTATTAAAGATTTATGTTCGAATAAATGATCGTGATGGCTTTCTGTTTTTGTAAATCCATTATTAAAAGATAAATTTACAGCACATCTTAAAACTCTAGTACAAGTAATTTTATGTTTTTCTACAAAGTCATTAAGAATTTCTAATAAAGAAAAAGCTTGTGTTGAATTATTATAATCATTACTAGGATCACAATTTTCTGGTCTTTTAACAGCTACATGTGTTAAAAATTTATGATTATCTTCTCCTACTGAATTGTTAGATATATAATATGGAAAATTATTATTAAGTATAACTTCATCTATATATCTTTTATTTTGTTCTGATAAAAAATTATCATCAATAATTACTTTATTCTCCTTCATAACTTAACCACCCTGTTAATATATATTTATGTTGTTTTTTAGTTATTACACCTCGATGCGAATGTGTCCAATCAGAAGGCCATAATAATGTTAAACCTTTTTCTGCATTTACTTTTAAATTTTGATGATAAAATTCTGTACCGCCATTATTTACATTATTTAAATAAGTCATGAAAACCATTACTCTTGCAGATTTTGATAATAATAATCTTTCAGCATGCCAAACTTTAAAACCTTCATTAGGTTTATAATGTTGAAAATTAACACCTTCCATATCTCCTATTGGATGATTAAAATTAAACATTGGATATGTTTGAGTATATGCTTTCATGCCTTCGTCTAAATATTTTATATATTTTTTATATAAATCAAAAGCTGTAATTACATTAAAATCTTTATCTGTAGATTTTTTATAAGAATCATTTTTTCCACTTTTTCCATTTTTGTCTAAACAAACACCTTTTTTACTTAAATCAGTATTATGTTTATGCCATTTTAAAACATCATCACAAAATTTTTCTGGCAGATACCAACCAAAAATAAAACTTTCATATGGAAATCTTTTAGCTTTAATTATGGACATTAAAATCAATATTAAGAGTTTGTCTTATACCTTTTATTTGTGGATAAGTTCCGTGCCATATCCAACAAGGAAATATATAAAAGTCATTAGTTTTAGGATATACAGAATTAAATAAAATTCTATTATCTTGTTTATTTAAAAAATAAAAAAATTCTCCTCTATCTAATAATTTTTCATCTTTTAAATTTTTAGGTGGTGCACTCAAATACATAACTGTAGATATTATTTTTTGCGGAGCATTTTTATGTCTATGTACTGCATGAAAACTATTAGTATTTCCAATTACTGTCCAGGCATTATTTAAAGATATTTCTGGATCTACTCCATTTCTTTTTTCAAACTCTTCTGTAATTTTCTTAGCACAATTTTCTAAGATAAATTGAAAATTTTCTTGTGTTTCAAATGCATACTTTAAATCGTATTGTTTAGAATAATGACCTCTTGTACTTAATTCTTTTAATTTTTTTTTAGGAATTTTTTTAATATAGTCGTTAACAACTTTTTTAGTTTTACTAATTTGTTCTATTTCTGTTTGTATTAACCAATCATCATGAAATCTCATTTTTTATATCCTATTGCTGTATGTGCTGGTAAACCAATATGCAACCTATTATCATATGCTTTTAAATTATTTTCTTTTAAATGATTAGCTGTATCATAATGTAAAAAAATTTGTACACATTCTGCTTCTTGAAATTTTTCTCTCCAATGTGGAATACTTCCATTATAGATTAACATATCTCCAATCTGTAAATCTATTTGTTTACCATCTATAAATATAGGCCAAGAGTTTCCACCAATAGGAAGTGTAACTGATAACTTACAAGCTTTTCTATCTTTATGTTTTTTAAGTTCGTTACCTCTTTTATAAATTCTAACAAAACTATAATTTTCTATAACTCTTCCAAAATTAGTTTCTTCTTGTACTTTTGATCTTAATTCTTTCAGTAAGGTTTCACCTACAATATCAGCGTACATTACATAATCAGTTCCAGGCACTTGTTCATCTTCGCACATGCCAAATAAATGTTCTAAATGTGGTGGTATAATTTTTGTTTTAAGACAAGTTCTAAAAACTTTTCTTTTAAGTAAAAAATATTCATATACAAAATTTAAAATATCTTTAGATATTGCATTTCTTACTATTTTATATTTAAAATTTTCTTTCATTTAAAAGGGTATCCTAAAACCCAACCTACTAATGAATTTCTTTCACCTTTAGTTATAGGTGCAACTTTATGTTTTACGAAAGATGGGAATATAATTATTGTACCTTTTTGTTTAATTTCTTTACATTCTACAATATTATTATTAGGTGAATTTAAAAACTCAAAATAAAACTCACCACCTTCAAAATCTTTAGGATCAGATAAATTTATACTAAAAGATAATTTTCTATATTTTCCATTAGTATTACAATTTTGTGCTGTAATATATGTATTAGCTAAATTATCAATATGCCAATCGTAATGTTGATTTTTTTTATATTTGGTAAATTGAATGTCTTCAAAATAATCTACTTGAAAATTCCAATCAGCCATTTTATTTGCTTCTGCTATATATGGCTCTATAAGATCATAAAGCCATTGATCGTTAATCCAACAAATATCAGAATCCCTTGTAGTTTCTTTAACTATAAGTTCATTACCTTTTTCTCTATCGTTAGAAATTGTGCCTTTTATTATTTTTTGTTTTTTTGCTAAATCTTTAACTGATTTAATAAAACGATCATCAAAAACATTTGTAAAATAGTAATAATAATTATTAAGATACATACATACTAGATTTAGTATGATGATTGTTATTAGTCTACAAATTTATTCCCAAGTAGAAGTATTAGGATTCCAAGTTACTTTATCTTCATTCGTGTTAAATGCGTACCATTCTTGATTATCTTCGTCCCATATAGCCGCATAAGAATAATCAGGTACTGTTTCATCTGTATATGGATCTGGCATTTCAACTGGAGATTCCCATTGCCAATTAGTGTTATTTAAAGTCCAACTCGAAAAGGGTTTTGGTAATATAAATACATTATTAGACGGATCATAATATCCACCATTTGTTTCTGCTCTATTTACTCTAAAAGAACCATCGTCAGAAAATTGTTTTACTAAAGCAGATTCATCTTTAAGTAAATTTGTTTTAACCCAATTTTCAGCTTCTATTGATTGATCATTACCATTAGCATCAACATCTGCTTGATCTACACAAATAGTATTAATAACTTGATTATCTGAATTTAACACTGCAAAATAAGCTATCATAATTTTAACTCGTTGTTAATGTTCCACCTACATTAAATACTGCAACATTATCACTACCATCTGTTCCAATTGAATTAGAACCAGGTGATACAGAACCACTTAATTTATTACTAAATCTTAAAATTACTTTTCCATTACCGCCTGAACCACCGCCGCCAAGACGTTGTCCACCGCCGCCTCCGCCTTGTCCATTTGATCCACTTTGGCCGCCAGAGTTTCTTCCACCTGGTCCGCCTCCGCCATTACCACCACTTCCTACAGGTGCTCCCGGGAAACCATGTGTTCCTCCGCCACCGCCACCGCCAAAAGTTTGTGATGATCCGTTAATACTTGATGAAGTTCCATTTCCTCCAGGTCCTGCATTTTGGTGCATTGAACTATTTTGGCCATTATTGGCTGTTCCGCCTCCGCCTGCAGATGGATTTGCATTAGCTGATGGAGAGTTTCCTCCATTACCACCTTGATTACCTGTACCGCCGGAGTTACTAGCATTACCGCCACCTCCTCCGCCACCGCATCCACCGGATTGACCATTAGCTCTTTCGTTACCACCAGCTCCACCGCCATTAGCAGTCCTAGTTGTTATTGCTGATGAAGAGATTTCTGAAGAACCGCCATTAGAGTTTCCGCCTGAACCTACGTTTACAGTTACTGAATCTCCAGCAACTATCTCATCAGCAGAACCTCCAGGAAAATTAGTTAATAAACCACCAGCACCTCCGCCGCCACCAGATTGACCTGGTGAACCAGCTCCGCCACCTAATACTAAATAAAATAAATCTGCTTTTGCTTTACCGCCACGACCGAAACCACCTTTCGAAGCGGCTCCGAATGTTGATAATAATGGCACGTTTAATTTCTCCTATTAAGCAAATTGTGTTTGAGATGCAAACATTGTAAAAGTTGCATCAGACGTTTTAAAAATTGTATAAGAATATACATCTACTGAGTTTGCATTTCCAGCCGTAGGTGCTGCACCACCTTGAAATTTTGGAGTTATACTTGATCCATCAATTTGAAAAGCATTATTAAATTTAGCTGAACTTCCATTTGTTACTAAGAAAGCAACTGTAATTGATTCTCCAGCATCCATAATATTGTTTAATGAATTTGAACTATCGCCTCTAAAATTTACTGTAAAATTATCTGAAGCATCTGATGTAAAAAATAAAACTGCTTGTGTTAGAACATCAAAATTAACTGTGCCTGTAGCTGCTGTTGCAGATACTGTAGCTTTTTCTGCAACTTGTTGTATTTTACCACCACCGTTAAATGTAACTCTACCTGCTACACCATTAGTAGAAAGTAGTAAATCTGCATTAGCTGTAGTTGCAGCTAAGTTTGGAGCAGTAGATTGTATTGTAATTGTATTAGCAGTAGCATTGAAATTTGTACCTTGAACATTGGCTGTACCTGTTAACGAGGTACCAGAAATTGCAGCAGAAGCAACAACATTAGTTGCAGCGACATTTCCAGATGATGTTACAGATGTAACAGTTACATCACCTAAATCTGCCATTACGTCTGTTACTGCTGATCCAGTTGAATAAACTAAAGTTTTAGCACCTTGTTTTAAAACTACTCCATTAGCAGCATGACCTGTATTTGCAAAAGTTAAACTTTGAGAACCTGTTGTATTATTAAAAACTGTATACTTAGTTTCTACAGCATCTGTAAAAACATGAATATCGCCTGTTAAAGCTCCTGTAAATTCTAATACTGCATTATGAACTTGATCGTCTGTAGTAGAATCATCTGTATTACTTGTTGAATTATTTGAAGTTAAAGTTACGTTTGCAGAACCTGCAACATTAACTGCTTGATATCCTTTAACAGAAGCATCAACTCTGTTAAAAACGAAATTAGTTAAATTACCCCAATTACCAGAATTTTCTCCAGAAGCCTGTCTTTCTAATTTTAATCTTGATGTAAAACTTGATGGCATATTCTTTTATACTCCATATTTAATTTTTTGTAAATAATATATATTTGTTCATATTTGTCTAGTGAATATTAGTCCATGTTTCTGTAATATTACCAGTAATTGGATCCCAAAATTTAAGTGTAGCAACATTAGTATTTGCTTGATTTCCAGTCATAGATAAAAAGTTTGAAGAGTTTGGTATTATACTTGCTGAAGAAATAGTGATACTGCTTCCAGTAATTGTTAATTTTTGGTCTGTAAGTATTGATATTGTATTAGATGTAGAACTTACTTGACCTCCAGTAATAGGTATAATGTTTTCTGAAGATGTAGTTATATCACCTAAAGAAATATTTACTGCTCCTCCAGTTATAACTATATTTGCTCTAGTACCTACAGTAATATCATTTACTTCAACATTAGCTTCGAATGTAGGAGTATTTATAGTAACAGATCCACCAGCTACAACTGCAAAGCTATCTACAGTTGTTGTAACTAAAGGCTCACCTGTAATTGCTATAAAGTTATTAGTGTTAAGTGTTATATCTCCTCTTGAAACAGTTAAATTATTTCCAGAGATAGTTGCTGAAGAATTACCTGTTACTGAAGATACATTATTTAAACTTGAAGTTAATTGTTGACCATCTTCTATAAATACAACACCAGAACCTGTTACTATTCCTGTTAAAGATTGATTCCAAGGTCCTTCGTTCCATGCATCTCTACCCCAGCCAAGACCTGCATTTATATTTACAGATAATTCACCAGCTGTTGAAATTGTAATTTGTCTACCTTCTCCAGTAGATACCGTTCCTAAAGAAACACTTGCTTGAACTGAACCTGTTGGTTGAAAAACAGATGCTCCAGCATTAGTTGTTCCTACAGCAGATGTAACTGCTCTTCCAGTAATAGCTGTTAGAGAAGAAGCTTGAACAGATGCATTATTTAATAATGAATTTACAGAGCTACCTGTTATAACAGCTGCTGCATCTGGTGATGTATTCCATGCACCAGAATTCCAAGTGTCTCTACCCCAACCTACATTAGCAGTTGTCATAAGGAATTATCTCCTTATGCTATTCTAATCAGACCGTTTGATGCGTCAGCGTTAGGAAACTGTAACTCGAATGTACCATTAGTTGATGTTTTTACACCACCAAAATCTAATACTGCAATAGATGAATTACTATTGTTAGCATTATAGATTAATGCTGCTTGTGCAGAAATAGTTGCATTTGCAAATGTAACATTATCAGCATCAAAAATTGCTGTTGTTCCATCTGTAGAAATTGCAACATTTGTTAAAGTTGCACCACCAGTAGTGTAGTTTGTACCACTTGCAGATATTTCGTTTGCTGTAATATAAGCAGTAGTGTTTTGGTTTAGAGTTGCAGTGTTGTCGTAAAGTGCACACTTTAATGTCAAAGCTTCTAAGTTTCCGCCAGGCGACATTAAGTCTTGCTTAAACGACACTGTAATCGCTTGAGATATTGCCATGTTTATTGTCCTCCAGTTAATGTATTCTCGCCTAGTGGACTACCAGGAAACTTGTAATCAGTTCTTCTTCTTCTACGAGCTTCATTATTGATAGCAGTCACACTTTCGACATACTTTTGTTTGTATATATTATAGTCTTCCATGTTTTTTGTAAAGAGATTTGCTTCAGATAAAGAGCCATATAATAGAGCATCTGAGGCATTCTCAGTATACCAATTTGTAGTATTAGTATTAGATAATGGATTTATTCTACCTTGATAACCTAATTCAATTCTATATACTGCATCTGGAGTAGGTGCAACATATAATGTGTTATCATCAAAATTAGTAAAATAACGAGGTTCATCTTTTAAAGATGAATCAGGCCAGTATTCTTGTATATATTCGAGAGGTTTAATTTCTAAAAATTTTCTATCATCATTAACTATTATATTAACATAATTTAATAACATTGGTTCTATCGCAGATGGTAAAGTAATAAATCTATCACCTACAGCAGTATTAGATTGTACATTTTGATTAAAACCTACAGGATCTATTTCTCTTGATAATTTTTGTTGTGTATTATCTATAAAGGTATCTAATTGATTTGTAAAATCTGTTCCAGTATTTTCAGCCCAAGTTTGTATATCAGTCTTTAGACTGGTGTATGTCATTGGCATTTGTATTGTCTCCTTTTATATCAAATTTAGTCCATACATTACCTTTAAATGGATAAGTTCCATAATGGGTTAATGGACTTGTAACATCAGCGAAGATTTTACCTCCTATCTTTTGCCATAATCTACAAAAAGCATAATCTTCTGATAAATATCTATTACTTTTTTCATCAATAATACAGTCAAAAAATGCGAAACAATTATTACTATTAAACCTTTCATTATTTATTATTTGATCAGACGTATATTTAAGATTAGAATAAGCTTTTTTCATCTTATAAAATACTTCTTTTTTAATACACATAAAACCAGTTGCAGCATCTAAAACTTCAGTAAAACCGTTCTTAACTTTAATGTCTAAAGGTTTTGCAAAATTTAAATTATATCCTAAAGCTTTCTGTTCTAAAAATTCTTCGCCAGTTTCTTTGATAAATTTTGGAACAGATTTCCAATCTATTGATTTTCTTGGATAAATACCAGCACATACATCATATCCAGATTCAACTAATTTTATAACATTTGCTCCACTAAATCCAATATCACTATCTATAAATAAAAGATGAGTAAATCTATCTGGTTCTTTTTCATCAAAATCTAAAAATTGTGTGACTAAAGTATTTCTAGCTCTAGTAATTAAACTTTCATTTCCCATTGTATTAAGATGTACTTGTATTCCATGTTTTTGTGCTTCAACTGTAGTGTTTAAAATTCCATGTAAATAACCCTCTGTAAGTTGACCGCCATAACAAGGTGTTGCGATCATAACACCATATTTTTTTTTTACACTCATGTTACTACTGTAACACTTCCTAATGCAGTTGATAACAAATTTGTGCTTGCTTGTGCTATTCCTATTGCAGGAATAGATCCAGAGTTAGATGGAAATATTGTTTCTATTTGATCTGGTACTCCACCAGTAGAAGATAGATTTGCTTGTGGTCTTGCATTTTGTAAAGACTGAGCATCTGTATAATAAGTTAAATCTAATTGTGGTTGTTTAGGTTCAAATTCTGAATTGTGAACAAAAGCACCATTCCATTCAAAAACCATTTCTTGATATGGAAATTCTAATCCTGATCTATCTGAAATAGCTTTAGAAAATTTTCCACCACTAAATTTATTATGCGGTGCTCTATGTGGTCTTGTACTTCTATCACCAAGTTTATTTGCCATTATGTATAAAATCTATTAGTTGTAGCTGGTAAAATTCTTGTAGAAGGTGTATCATCACCTGCAATTAATCTTGTATATGCTTGTTCATAATCTGATTTTAATTCCATTCTTGTATTCATATCTATATTAACTCTTTTTTTAGAAAGATAATAAGCAAGTCCAGCACACATACATTCGAAAGCTCTAAACGGTATATCAAAAGTTTGTTGAGTTCCATCAACAGTAGAAGCAGTAACGTCTTGTATTTTTCTCATTCTGTAATATCTAAAAGTATATGCTTTATCTGGAGCTGGATAAATTTTTACTACAGGTGTACTTAATCTTTGTAAATAAAATTGTGTTGGTCTAGATTGTAAAGTTTTTTCTGCTATGGCAGCATAATCATTTAAACCTAATCTAGTCATACTAAATTCTGTACCGTCACTATCAACTATATTAGCATTAACAATATCTACTAAATCATAATCTAAAGTATAATCAGTAGTGCCTTGAGAAACAGCTTGATCTTTTAATTCTACTGTCCATTGATTGTAACCTCTGTTAGCCCAATCACTAAACATTATATTTAAACTTCTTCTTGCAGAACGTACATCATAACCTAAAATAGGATCTCCTCCTATTCTATCGTAAGCTTCTTGTATACAATCGTTGACTGTAAGATTAAATGTTGCTGTATTCGATGTAGCCATTATGCATGAAATGCTGTTAACCCAGCAACATTAGTTAAAGTTGCTTGTAAGTTTGAGCTAAATTTTACACCTTCATCTGGTAAACCAATATTTACTGGTCCAGAAGCTGCGCTTGCAGATGTAGATACAGTAAATTTGTTTGTACCTCCGTCAGCAAAAACAACTGTACCTGCAGATGCTGTAGGTGTAATTATAAATGCTTTTAATCTAGTAGCACCACCAAATAATTCTTGAGTGCCTGATGTGTTAGATGTAAAAGCTACATTTAGGTCTGATCCTGCCATTGTTCCTCCTATATTAAATTTTGTTTTTTAAGGCTTTCAAATAATAACTTAATTCTGTCTCCTTGGACAGAGGGTTGTTGCATGAAAGGAGCTATGTAATTTGTTGCTACTTTTTGTTGAAAATCTATTGGTTTATTTAATTGAAATTTAGTATTAGCAAAAGGATCTTTACTAGGACCTAAAGGTTTACTACTAAAAGTTGAAATAACTTTTTCTATATCAGCTAATTTGTCTTCTAAATTTTTTTCTGTTTTTTCTTCTTTTTTCTTATCCTCAGCTTCTTTTAAAATTTGTTCTACACTTTTTGTTTCTTTATCAATATCTTCAGTAGTTGCTAATTTTTTTTGTTCATCAGTCATTTCTTCTACTGATTCTTTTTTAGCTTTTTGAAATTCTGTTAATTCTTCTATAACATTTTTTGTTTCTTCTTTTTCATCATCATCTTTATCTAAGAAATTTTTTAATGCGTCACCTTTTTCTTTTAAAAATTCTAACATTTTACCTCCAATTAACGAGGGCCCGAAGGCCCTCTAATTAATTATTACGGTGTATCTCCAGCATCTGCAATACTATTATTTTGCATATAAAGCACAGTAACAGTTGCATTACCAGTTGTTCCGTCACCATCAGTACCTGTAAAGTCAGCTAAAACTTGAATATCAGTAGTTCCAATATTTGTTGCTTCAGTATCTAAAGTACCTCTAGTTGTTCCTAATGATTTTACACTTGTTGATGGAATAAAAGCATTTCCATCATCTGCTGTTCCAACAATAATTGTTGCAGCATTAGAATCATTATTAACAGTTGTTACATTTAATATAACATCCACTATTTGTGAATTAGCAGGTATAGTCCCGCAAACTTGATTTAAGTGAGAAGCTCCTGTTATGTCAACCTTTGCAGATTGTGCCATAACAACAAAACCAGTATTAGCAACATTTGCTCCTAATGTAGCTCCCGAAGTTTCTCTAATCGTTCCCGCTTTTATCGGTCCCGAAAATGTAGTTGTTCCCATAGTCTACCTCCTTAGTAGTCAGCTTTGCTGTCGTAGGGTAACTAGGCGTATTTCTACGCCTAGTTAAAGATTATTTATTAATCAGCACCTTGAGATCCGTAAACGGCTCTCCAGTCTGTGAAACCAAAAGAGTATCTTTCTCTTACTTTGTATCTCAATTACCAGTTTCAAAATCGCCTTCTACAGCTTTTTTGATTGGTGCTCTAACAAAGTGTTTCATTCCATCAGGACAATCAGTCATAATAAAGTATTGGTCCGTGTCAGTTAGTCTTTGATTGACTACTACTCCGCCAGGGATCATACCCATATTTCTCATTGCATTGATGTCATTGTCTGCAGTTCCTGGTCTTAAATTAGACTTAAGGATTCTTTCAGCAATAAACACCAAATTTGGTGGAACTATAAGTTTCTGTCCAGTTAAAGCGATAGGTATTTTTCTGTCATCTTCTGCTTCAGAGATTTGAATAAGTAATGTCTCTAAAGACGTTTCACTCAAATCTGCTGGTGTAGCAAGAATGTTAGAAGCAGTACCACCACCTCCTAGAGGGTGAGAAGCATTTAATAATGTTACTCCATCACCACCTAACTGTGCAGTGTTAGTTGCGTTGTTTAAGATATTAGCACCTTTGATTTCTTTAGTGTGTTGCATTGATCTTGCTAAAGCTCTAGCATATTTTGCACCTAAAGATCCGTACAAACCATCTTCTTCAGCTTCTTCTGTAATCGAGAATGCTAAAGCGATTGTTTCATGCACGTATCTTGATACAAATCCTTCTCTGCCAGATTCATAAGATATTGCAGCACCTTCAGCTTTTGTTGGTGCAGCTCCGAAGCCGATCATTTGTACATCTTCTTCGAAAGCTTTTTGTGATTGCTCTGTAGAGTATATCTCTCTCCATTGTTCTGGATATCTGTCATACTCCATACCAAACACGGTATTTAAACCTAGATTGAGCTGTTTGGTAAATAGTGCTCTATTTAATGCCATTGTTCAATCTCCTTATACGCCAGCCTGACGAGTACCATATAAGTGTAAGTTAATTACAACTTCGATATCTGCATCAGCGCCAACTGCGTTGTTTGGTTTATCTACTAATCTTAATATTCTCAAGACTTTAGCAGTAGTAGCTAATGTACTAATGTCTAATTCGTCTGTTGAATAACCGAAAGTAGTGTTTGCTGTACCAATAGTAACATTGGCCAATTCACCTACATTTGCGTTTGCGAATGTGCCGTTACATTGAACTTGGTATGTTATGTTTGGGTCATCATATACTAAAGCCTTTACTGCAGTATTTGCCTTTACGGTTGTACTTGCATTCCAGATTTTAGAAAACTTGACATCCCCTGTAGCATTATCAATATACTCTACACCATAAAATACACCTAATGCTGTTCCACCAGCGGTACCTCTAATCACTGTTCCATCTGTAGTCAAGGTTACTAAGTCTCCAGATGCGATTGTTGTACCGTAGCTATTAGCAATAGGATATTCTTGAGGTCTGATAACACCACCTGTTAAGTGCCTTAATGGTACGAAACCAATAGGCGTGTTGTCATTTGCCATAGTTATAGTCTCCTATTTATAGTTACTCTTTAAAGCCTCCTCTAGTAACTTCAGTTTTGAAAGACTTTTGAATAGGATTTCCTGGCTGTTCTATTTTGTGTATGTCCTGTTCTACTGACCTCATTAAATTTTCAGTCATTCTTGCGTAATACATATTACGTTCATTAACCATTTCTTCAGGCATTTCACAGAGTAGCATACCTTCTATTCCTATATGACCAGCAAACTTACCATGTTCTATCGTAGGATAATGATCAGCATCTTTAACCGTTTTAGGGTCACGAGGTTGCCAACCTTCTCTCAATCGTTTGGCTACGTTTGTCGGTGTTTCCTGTCCTAGAACCATAGTTGCAATCCATCTTTGTTTGTAACCAGGTCTTGGTTCAGGAGCCTCCAATAAATTACTAGGGCGCCATTGTGAAACTTTTGCTTTTTCAGCTCTAGTTTCGTTATTTAATTTATTACTCATAGTCGTGCTCCTTTCGTTCACGTATTGTTGCTAAATGTTTTTACTTCTTTAGCAAATCGTTTTAGTGCCGCTTCATCATTAATATCAATACCGAATTGTCTTGCAGTATTAAGGTCTTCAGAAGTGAGCTTAACTCTATTACTGTCAGTACCTTTTTTACGAGAAACTCCAGCAACAGGAGATTGCACTCTGTTGTTTTTTTGTACTACATTTTTATCAGTTTGAACAGTGTCTTGTTCATCTTTCTTAAAATAAGCTAAACCAGAAGCTTTAAGCCTTTTATCCATTTCAGTATAATAGTCTGGATCATTAACATCCCAACCTTCTTCAGTAAGTTCTGCATCAATACCATAAGCCATTGCAGTTTCTTTTCTAAATCCAGGTTTATTAAACCATTCTCTGTTTTCTTTAACCCAATCTGTGGCTAAAGGTGGCGTTTCTTTTGGTTTTTTTTCTACTTTAGGAACTGAAGCTGATAATTCTTCAGTTTTTGACATTTGTCCTCTGATATCAGCCATTTTTTCATAAAGCTCTACTTGTTTATCAGTATTACCTTCTTCGATAGCTGTTTTAAGCTCAGCAGATATAGATGTATAATTGTTTTTTAGACTTTTACCAGCTAAATCAAAAGTTTTTTTCTCTAATTCAGCTAATCTTTGCTCTAATTCTACATTTTTTTGCTCTGCTTCTGCTCTTTTTGCCACTTCTTTAGCAATTCTTTTACGAACTTTTTCAGAATATGGCATATCATCTGAATATTTAGGTACTTCAGGTTTTTTTTCAAGCTTTACTTCCCTTTCATTTTCATATGATTTATCAATAGCTTTCTCTTTTTCTTCAGTTTCAGCTTTTTCAACTAATTCATCAATAGGATTCTGTGGAACCTCTATTTCTTTTTCAGTTGGATTTTCATCTAGCTTAACTTCTAACTCTTTCTCATTGTTATTTTCTTCTTTCATAGTTTTCTCCTATGTTGTCGTTAGTAAAAACTAACGTATGTTATAATTGGTGAGATATTACTTCAGGGTTATCCAATGTAGCAATTACCTCATCATCGTTAATTAACACCATTTTAACTTTTTGTACAGAAATTTTGGCTCCTGCGTATCTACCAAAGATAACCCAATCACCTATTTTGCACCACGGTGCTTTTCTATCGCTATAACACTCAGGTCCCATAGCAATAACTTGTCCAACAGAATTTAAATAACTTTGTGTTTCTTTATTGGTATCAGTTAAATAAATTCCACCTTTTGTTTTTTCAACTACACCTCTCGGTCTAATTAAAATTCTATAACCAACAGGTTGAGGTACAATTTCTGGTGTAGGTACATCATTATCTGTTGCCCATATTTCTTGACTAATCATCTATATCTCCTTCCTTATATTTTTGAGTAGTTTCGTCAATAATTTCTAAAGCTTTATTTAATCCTATTGACATTCCTTGTGTTTTTTTAAAGTCTTCAATTTTATCTACACCTTTAGACAACAAATTTTTACCTAAATCTGTGTCATATTCTTTAATCTTTTTTTTAATTGCTATTATTAGTCGTTCCATAAATTTTATTTTTTATAAATTTCAAAGTATCATTAAAGTTTCTATTCAATTCACTTGAAGCCTGCGCAAATAATCTTGGCTTAATAATTGATATTGAAAGTTTTTTATTTTCTAAAAATTTTTTAGCTTTTCTTATTTCGTCTGCTTTTACTGCCATGTTTTTTTCTGATAGATTCCTTTCCCTTTTTAAATATTGAAGCAACTTTTGATTTACCCATTACCTTAGCTCTTTGTTCTCCTACAGTTAAAATTTGTATTTTTCTTGCAAAAGGTTTTTTTACTTTCTTAACTTTAGCTACAGTTTTACGAGCATCACTTGGTGTAGCAAATTTAATTCCTACAGTATCTTTAGGATTTTCGTCTGTATATAATCTTCTTCCAGAACCTTTAGGTTTTTTACCTGTGCCTTTTTTAGGGTCAGCCATTAGCTATCACGTTTAGCAACTCTTGAAGCTGTTTCTACTATCTTAGCTTTAGTTTCAGCATCTTTTCTTGCTTGCGTTCTTTCCTTATCTTTTACACCTTCGGCAAATCTAGCTTTTCTAATATTAAGCTCTTCTGCTTTTAATTGTAAACTTGCTTGGTCTTTAGCCATTTCCATTTGTTCTTTTTGTTGTTCTGGACTAGGTGGCATACTTCCCATTAATCCTTGAGCAGCTTGAGCTGCAGCAACAGCAATTCTATTTTCTTGTTCGATAGAAACTTCATTAGTATCTTCATCTCTAAGTTCTTTATTAATTTCTCCTGAAGAGGTAGGGATTCCCTCTGGTACTTGTGCTTGCATTTGTTGTTGATATAAATATGCCATATGTTGACCTAAATGTGCCATCATTAATGGATATAATACTTCTCTTGCTTGAGGATTACCACCAAATCTTGGATCCATCATAAATTGTTGGTGTACTGCAATATGAGCTTGATGATCTTGGTCTTCAAAAACTTTAATTGGTTTACCATTTAGTAAAGCCATATTTTCAGAAACTGGATCTCGTCTAGGAGTATCTTCATCTTGAATTATTAAATCTTGATAATCTGGAATATTTAACGATTGTAAAAATCTTCTATAAGCTTCTTTAGTATCTATAATATTAGGTGCTTGTTGAGCTAATTGTAAACCAGTTTGAGCTAAAGCAATTCTTTGCGCTTGAGAAAAAATATTAGGATCACTTACAGGCACAACATCTACTGCTTGATCAAAATCTTTTCTTCTAATTACTTTTCTTTCTCCAATAACATCATAAGGATATTCGTCATCTAAATATTCTCCATTTAATTCGTAAATTAATTTAAATTCTCTACCTTGTGCTTGATGTAATCTTTTATGAATTGCACTAAATACTTTAGAACCTTGTTCAATTAATGCAATTGTAGTTCCTACTGGACCTGATCCAGCAGATTGTCCTACCATAGCATCTGCAATACTAGCAAAACGTCTCCCTGACTCAGTTAAAACACCTAATAATTGTAAAAGTGTTGGTGAAGGCTCCTTAAACGGAAGAGGGATAAATGATTTTCGAAGATCATCACCATATGCTTCTACATCGACCCATTCACCAGGTGAAACAGTAATGTCTCCACCTTCTATTCTAGCACCTTTTGCTTTAAATCCACCATTTAGATTTGCAAAGGCAGCTGAATCTAAAAGAGCACGTAATGCTCCTGTACTCGCATGTTGTAAACCGCCGATCATTTGTATAAGGCCAAAGCCATAGAAGCCTAAGCCAGGAAGATATTTATAATGTATAAAATAAGTTCTTTTTCTTTTAAGAGGATCATCTTCTTTCCAATTTCTTCTAATCGCTAAAACTTGATTGCTTTCATAATCTACTGTTACAATATAAGGTAAAGCTAATCCTGATTCATCTTCTCCTAAATCTAAATCTGCATGTATTTCTAAAACTGTGTGAATTTTATCTGCCATAGAAGGTGTCATTCCTTCTAATTTTTGCATAGTCTGTTGCACCATATCAGATGTACTTTGACCACCTTGATTTTGTGTTACTGAAACTTGTCGGTAAAATCCCTCTACTTGTTTACGTTTGATTTCGTTAGTAGTTTGTTTCATAACTTGCGTATATCTTTCTGCAGTTTCTAAATCTGTATTTTCGTATGAAATAACAAACTGATCTGCAGGAACAAATTTAGAACATATTCTATCTAAAGAATTATCAAAATATATTTTTTTAAAAGAAGAACCTGCTAGAGCTAAATAAAATAACATTTGATCTAATTCATTAAAGTAATCTGTTATTTGATTAGTAACTTGGTAATTCATAAAATCTTGTACACGTTGTGCTTGTTCTAATTTTTTATCTGTTTGTTTACCAACTATTTGTGTTTTTACAGGACCACCTGCTGGAAACATTTCTGATATAGCTCTTGCTTGAAATTGAGTTGCAGCTTCTGACATTAATGGATGATGAACACCTGAAGCTCCCGGGAAAGGATCTTGTCTATCCTCTACTACAACACCTAACATTTTAAGACCTTTAGAGTATTGGTCTTCCCAATCTTTTCTAGAAGACTTATCATCTTCAAAAGATTTAATTAAAGATTTACCAATACTTAAAACTTCTTGAGCTGGTAATTCTTCTGCTAAATTAGAATGATGATCTGACTCAAAAGCCTCTTCTTCTTTATCAGTTAAATTTTCATCTACTTCGACCTTTACTTTTTTACCTTGATCATCAGTAAATTCTAATTTTTTTTTATCTAATTCAACTTCTAATGCCATTATTTTTTCTTTTTACTTAAAACACTTTTTAAAGTTTTGGCTTGACCTGCATGTAATTTAGATGCTTTCTTTAAACCTTTAATTACTTTTTTAATTTTAGCTTTTCCTTTTTTCATTATGCCTTCTTTGTTTTTTTCTTTTTACGACCATCTGCTCTTCTGTTTTTATCTCGTCTACCTTTTAATATATCTCTATCTACTTTAGCTGCTTTACCACCTGTTAATGCAGAATTAACTCTAGCCATAGCCCATGCTTGTGGACTTACACCTTTTCTATGACCGCTTGTTCTATATGCTGCTAATCCTCTATTATAGATAGCTCTTATTTTAGATGGTGATACTCCAGTTTTTTTTGCCTTGTTTCTTATTGCTGTAGCAGTACTTGATTTTTTCTTAGCCATACATCCTCCTAAATTTTTTATTATGTATACTTTCTTTTTTAGACCCTACAAATTTTCCACCTTTTTTATCTCCAGGTAAAACTCCTGAACCTTTATTATCTTTATTTAATCTTTTAATAGCAGCTTTTCTTGCGCTACGGAGTTTTCCAGATGTACCAGATAAATATTTTTTAGGTACTTTTTTTCCTTTTCTTTTTCTAGGTGTACTCATAGTTTTTCTAAATCCTTTTCTATTAAGCACGTTTTTTCTTTTTACCTGCTTCAGAAAGAGCAATAGCTATTGCTTGCTTTCTAGATTTAACTTTTTTCTTAGATTTACCAATAGGTAATTTTCCTTTTTTATATTCTCTCATTACCTTAGCTATCTTTTTTTCCTTTTTAGTTTTCATTTAGGAAATCCCTTTCTCATATTTTTATAAGCTTTTTTAGTAATTGTTGATTTTGATTTAGGTCTACTTTTACCAGCTTTACGTCTGGCATTAATATTTGCATATAATCCTTTTTTCATTGTTTCATATTACCTCCTGGTACATACCATACTTTCCTAAGTAAGATATAAAACAAAAAAGTTAATTATTCTAGTATTATTTTTTTAATAGATTTAGAACCATCTATGTTATTTTCTAATTCTGCTTTACCTTTCCAACATTTATATGTAACAGATTCAGAAAAAGTTCTCTCTGCTTCTCTTTTTCCACGTAAACATATAGCCATCGAAGGTTGTAAACGAGCTTCTTTAATCTCACCATTTACAAACATTAATAATCCTATTACTGCCTCTATCAATTGTAACTCCCATTTTTGTAACCAATTTCTCTATTAGCATCTTTTAGTTTTTCTATATCTTCTAAAACTTTATCCATTTGTTTTCTTAAAAACTCAATGTTTACTTTGTTTAATGCCATATTTTCAATATGAGCATTTAATTTATCAGTAGTTTTATATAAATCTTCTATCATCATAAATTGTTCTGAATCAGCTGGTAAAGAGCCAAGTTGACCTCTAGGCCATTT
>TARA_R100001594_G_scaffold23236_4_pt1 | contig 26096 bp, 14 predicted proteins | sample TARA_R100001594 | Tara Oceans TARA_R100001594 (sample SAMEA2622752) | marine metagenome | biome: marine biome (ENVO:00000447); feature: marine epipelagic mixed layer (ENVO:xxxxxxxxx); material: "saline water (ENVO:00002010), including plankton (ENVO:xxxxxxxx)" | depth 150 m | reverse complement strand
TTCGATAAAAACATCTATGGTGGATTTATCGCAAGTGGTGGTGCTGTGAACAGTGGACGTTTGTATGCGTATGGTTTGGAAACAGACTCACGTCTACAAAGAACCCACTACACACCTGCAGCTTCAAGCTCTGGAATCATTTCAATGCAGGATTTGACAAAAGCTATCGACATCATTGGTGCATACGGATATTCCGCAGACACCGTAATGATATCACCAGCTCACTACAAATCATTACTAGATTTAGCAGACTTTACAACTGCGTTTGCAAATGTTGCTCCACCACAAGGTGGCGGACATCAAGACACAGCCACTAAAGCTACGCTACAAGGTTCTCCATTAGGAAGAACTGCTGGCAATGGATTAGTAGGAAGCTTATATGGTTTGAATGTAAGAGTAAGCCCTTGGATTCCATCAGGAAGATTTGGTGTTTTCGATTTATCAGAAAAACCAGTAGCTTACGTCGAAAGACGACCTCTAACTATTGAGGAAGCTAACCCCGGATTTGGTATCGTAGGTTCATATATGTCTATGAGATATGGACTTAAGATTGTCAAACCAGAAGTTGGCTGTATCTTAATACACAGTTAGACAGATAATATTTATCTGGTAGTTATTGGGGTTCTACTAAAAAACCCCACAACCTTTTTTAATTAGCGTGAGCTATAGGATTATATATGCCGTATACCGGAAGAAGCAGAGGAACTGGAAAGAAGAATATCGTTTCTGATATTGCCAGTGGTAGCGCTACATCTTATCAGGTATATACTAGTGGTGGGGGCGCTAAAAGAATTGCAAGAGTAGATGCAAGAACTAAACACCCTATTAAAATTGATGCAGGAACTAACGCATTAGATTTAGCATATAACACTACTAATTTTTATTTGAACGGTTCAAATCAATTATCTTTAACTATTACAGGAACAGCAACTGATTTAAATTATTATACCACAGGTGCTTCGTTAGTAGGAAATATTTTATCAGGTAGTTTAGCTGGAACTACAGCCTTTTGGACTGCTGACTTATCTGCATTATCAGATGCAACATATTGGTCTTCATCTTCAGCGGGTGTATTTCAACACGAAACAGGAACGAGTGTTGGTATAGGAACTAAAGCGCCTTCGGCTAAATTACATTTATCGGGCAATTCTGCTTATCAATTTAAAGTAACTTCTGGAACAAAAGATTTATTTTATGTCAGTGGAGGTATCGTTTCAGGTACCAATTTTTATGGGGACGCAAGTAATTTAAGAAACATACCCGGTGCATTGTGGATATCTAGTTCTGGTAAGTTATATCCTAAGGGAATAGGCAATCAAGTTGGTATTGGAACTATACCTGATGATGACACACCTTTACACGTATCTGGTGCGGGTACCAATATTATGTGGAATAATGAAAATAATCAACCCGCTTTACATTTATTAAATTCTTCTTCTAATGGAGAGGTATTAAGATTAACAAGTCGTGCTGATGGTACGACTATGTATATTCAAACTGACCACATTTATAATTCTTCTGCTTTACATATAAGTAACGGTCAAAATGTTTATTTAAGAGGAGGAAATATTGGTGTTAGAACAACTAATCCCAAAAAGAATTTCCACGTAGCTGGTACTTCTTTATTATCAGGTGCTACTAATATAGACGGTAGGTTACAAGTATCTGGTAATCTATTAGTAAGTGGCACAATGGTTTTAGTTAGTGGAGAAACTGTTGGTGACATTATTAATACGATGGTAGATGCACCTCCAGCAGATTCTTTAGCTACATCTTTAGCTATAGCTAATTATATTGGACAAGTAAGTGGAAATATACTAGCTGCTAGCGGAGGTAAATATAGTGAAAATTACGATTGGTTTACAACTAGTTCTTCTGCAATTACATCTGCATTAGGAAGTGGTGCTGCTTATAGTTCTGCATATAGATGGACTAACGCTAGTGGTGCTAAAATAAGTGAATGGTATTCTGCAAGTTCTAGTAAATTAAGTCAACCTTATAGATGGATGATTGCTAGTTCATCAGCAATTACATCTGCATTAGGAAGTGGTGCTTCTTATAGTGCTAATTCTAGATGGAGAACTAATAGTGGTAGTAAATACAGTGAGGCTTACAGATGGGTTAGTGAAAACTCTGGTTCAGTAGATAACTTCTGGATATCGGGTTCTAATCAAATTAGAACACAAGGTAAAACTACTAATTTATTAGTTAGTGGAAATTTAGGAATAGGAGCTTCTAGTTCTGAAAAATTATTTGTTAAAGGTGATACATTTGTTAGTGGAGGTACAATTAAAGCTTACCAAACTGCTAGAGATGTTGTAATAGACCCTTATCACATAGTTGGAGGAGATAATCAATATAGTGCCATATTAGGTAGTGAAGGATTATTGATTGCAACACCCGGTGATTCTTATGTAGATATATGGTCTACTAAAAACCGATATACTAGATTTAGACACGCTACCGGAAGTGTAACTAATAATCAAGGTACTTACATAACAGGAGCAGCTGCTTCTACAGAATTTTTTAGAATTAAACCAACTGGTACTAATTATGATAAAAATGCATATTTATATGCACCAAATAATGTTACTTTAGCTGGTAAAGATTTGACGTTAGATGCTAATGAAGATATGGGTTTCTTTTATGATGGCCAATTTGATATATATAGCGACCAAGGACACGGCGTATTTACAATTAGAAGTGGTACCCACGCTGCTTTTGAGATGGAAGCCGACGGTGATATGATTTGGAAAAAGAACAAAACTACTAAATTAATGTCTTTAACATCTGGTGGAAATTTAGGTATTGGTAATGTTACTCCTTCTTATCCTTTACACGTATTACAAGGAAGTAATACTTATGGGATATATATGATTAATAATTCTTCAAGAGGTCTTAGATTTGGAGACACTAGTGCAAATGGAACTGGGTATGGTAAAATAGAAGGTCTTGGTGGAAGTCTTTTCTTAGGTTCTACACAGATATATACATCTTTTATACCTACTGGAGACCTTGATGTTAAGTTAGGGGAAACTAACCGAAGATGGAACCGATTCTATACTAATTCTGGTGCTATTGGTTATTCTAATGGTAAATCAGAAAACAACCCATATGTATTAGCTGTTAGTGGTTCAGATACTAAAAACCCATTAATTGTAAATGCATCTGGAACCAATTATGCTTTGGTTGTTGCTTCAGGTGGAAAGGTAGGAGTAGGATATTATAACCCAAGTGAAGCTTTACAAGTTTCTGGTAATATCAGAATAGATGACGGAACAAGTGATAACCGTTTAATATTTAACAATCATTCTACTGTATTTACCAGTGATTCTAACGACAGTAGTATGCAAATGAGAAGTTATGGTGGTAATAAATACAACTATCCAATTAAATGGGTAGGTGCTAGTGGAGCTTCTAGTTATCACAATATATCTTTCCACGATGACTTTGTAATGATATCTGGTAATAAAGTGGGTATAGGCGATGTTACAGCTGGTTCTGTATTACATATATCAGGAAACACAGATTATAATAATACGGGTGGTATTAGACTTGGTACTACATCTACTTTTGCATCTTTATTTATGAGTAATTCTAGTGGAGGAGTAGAACTAGATAGCCCTCACACTTTGAGACTTGATGCTGGTAGACATCTTGAAATAGATGCTGGTAGTGGTAGAGATACAAGATTTATGTTTAATGGCACTGAACGTGCTGTGATAAGAGAAAATAATGATGGAACTCCTTTTGTTGAAGTAGGTATAAACGTAACAAATCCTGATGAGATGTTAGAAGTTGGTACTAATACCGACGCTACTGTTATTCTAGGTCGCTCAGTTATTGGAGCTAGCCATTCAGATTACGCTTCATTTCAACATTATGATGTAAGAGGAACTGCCAATTCATACGCTTTATTACAAAGTGATGCAGGCCGTACTCACTTAAATTCAGCAGATGGCGAATCTATTAGATTTAGAATTAATAACTCTGATAAAATGATTCTTAGCGGGTCAAATTTTGGTATAGGCACAATTACTCCTACAGAATCTTTTGATGTTCGTGGTAATACGTTTTTGTCTGGAGCTGTAACAATTGCTAGTGGTAACAATTTAGCTGTTGGTGCTGATGGTAAAGCTGAACAATCAATATTACTTTACAGTGATACCGCTGGAAGATATCTTAACTTAAGACACTACGGTAATTACGCTTCTGAAAATTGGGGTAACACCCACCTTCACAAATACTTTGACTATCAATCTTGGCAAAGTTCTACTGGTACGTATTATGGTAGAATGAATAGTACGGGTGTGGCTTTTGGTCATAACAACCCACAACATAAATTAGATATTTTAGGAACTTCTTTATTATCAGGGAATGTTTTTGTAAGTGGAGGACTTAAATTAAGTAGTGGTTCTACTGTAGATACTATCACTAATTCTTTATCTGCTTCATCTAGAGCAAGGTCTTTAGCAGACGCAGCTACTATCTTTAGTAAAATTAATACTACAAGTGGTGCGTTGAATAGTAAGATTGCTGGAGCTGGTGGTACTAATTACTGGGGTTCTGGTACTAATGCTATTTACCCAGATGCAAAAGCAACTAAGGTTGGTATAGGAACTTTAAATCCTAAATATATGTTGCACGTATCTGGAACTTCTGATTCTTCTAATGATGCTAAAGTAATGATTGAAAGTAGAGAACCATTAATATTAGTGTCTTCTTCTAGAAGTGATACTTTATGGAGATTTTCAGCAGATAACAGCAATGGAGTTTTCTATTTCAGAAGGAACAATGATTTAGTAGGTAAAATTGATGATACTAACGGATGGGTATTTGGTTATCCCGGTGTTCCCTCAATGCCCGGTACTAAAGTAGATGTTAGAGGTAACACTTTATTATCTGGTACTTTATATTTCAATAGTGGTGCCTCAACTGGTGTTAACAAAATTAACGTTTATAATAATAATAGATTTGATATGTATGTTGCAGGGCAACGTAGATGGATGTATGACTCTAGTAAAATTTTCTCTGAAACAAGTGGTGGTCCTTTATTAGATTTAACTCCAACTGTAGGTGAAGCTAACTATGGTTTTGTTGATGACCCAGATACAGGTATGAGTAGAACAGCAGCTAATACTTTAGGTTTCCTTACAGCTGGTGTTACTGGTATGACTATAGATAGTAGTCAAAGAGTAGGTATAGGTACTGCTACACCCGGTCAGTTATTAGAGATTGACGGTGGTAACGCTAGAATAAAAGACGACCATAAGTTGTTATTTGGTGACAGTAGTGATATGCAATTATATCACAGTGCTGGTGGTAGTTCTTATTTTACGAATGGTACTAACGGATTAATACTATGGAATCAAGATGCTGCTGGTGGAAATATTTTATTAAGAGCAGACCGTGAAGATTATGGTGTACAAGTTCAAGTTTCTGGAACTGAGGTTGCTAGATTTGTAAGAAACGGTGGAGAAGTTAGACTTGGTATTAACAAAACTAATCCCGGTTACCCATTAGATGTTTATGGTAATATACACACTTCTGAAGAAATATTGTTGGAAAATAATAAAGCTATTAAGTTCTATCAAAATGGAGGTAGCACATATCATACATCTATTCGATATAATACTAGTAATGAATTAGATTTAAGAGGATTGACAGGTGTTAACTTAGGTTCGTACAATGGTGGTTGGAAGAATAATGTTATTATTAAAAATACAGGTAAAGTTGGTATGGGTCTAAATGCTCCAACTCCAGAAACTTGGTTAGATATTAAAGGAGATAATAGTATATGGCCTATCCTTCTATTATCTGGTTCTTCTGACCACGGTACAGGATTAAAATTAATTAATGGTGCATCAGGTGGTGGTAGCGATGTAATGAAATGGTCTATTGTTGGTGGAGGTTCTTCAGCAAGTGCTGGCCCTAAAAATAGTTTAAGATTCTATAATGAAACTGACGCTGATTTTAAAATGGTACTTACATCAGGAGGTAATCTTGGTATTGGTGGACCAAACGTTGATGTTACCGACCCAGATGAAAAGTTACACGTAGTTGGAAACAGTCTTATTAGTGGTTCATCATACATTATGGGAAGTGATTATACAAAGTGGAACCAAACAGTTAATGCTAGTGGTAAATGGCAGTTAATTCAAGGAACTACCCAAAGAATTATTGGTTCAAGTGGAGAATTCCAATTTGCTAATGATGTCATAGTTGATAATGATTTAATAGTAAATACTAGTGCGCAACTTGCTAATGGTAGAGCTACTATATTAGATGCTAGTAACCCACAATTAACACTTGCTTATGACGGTTCTAAATATACTACTTTTAAACAAGATGCTAATGATTTTAAGATAATGAATGAAGGTACGGGAGACGACATTATTATTAATCCTAATGATAAAGTTCAACTTCACGCAAATGGTATTAACTATGCCACGAAAGATGATACAGCATATCTTTACATTCAACCCACCGGCACAGATGGTGATGCTGGTGCTAATATATTTAATTTAACAGCTGGACAAAATATTACCTTAGATGCTAAAGCAGATACAGTTTTCAAAGCTGATGGTACCGAAGTAATGCGTGTAACTGATGATGATAGAGTAGGTATAAACAGAAGTTCACCTAATGCAAAATTACACGTTGGTGCTGGTAACATTTTAGTTAGTGGTGCAGCATCTTACATAGATGTAGGTAAAGATGGAGGGTATCAATCTACGATTAGAGCTGAATCTAACACACCTTTAGAAATAAGAGGTGATTCAGGATATGGTGCTAATATAAAATATGTAAGAAATAATGGTTCTTATGGATTCTTTGCTGGTATGCTTTCTAACGGAAGTAGATTCGATATAGCTAATAATACTGGCGTTAGTGGAGAAGCCATTTCTGTTCTTAGTGATAGAAAGGTAGGTATAAACACAATTAACCCTCAAGCAATATTAGATGTTAGTGGTAATTCTATTTTGGCAAGAGGAACAGGAAATGTCTATAATGGGTCTTATACAAACGTTTTAGAAATGAGAGAATACTCTAGTGGTAGAGGACAAATATGTTTCTATCCAGCTGGAGGTACATCTAAGAATCGTATTTACGCATCTACTGAAGCTAGTGCTAATATGGTAATGCACGCTGATGCATCTATATTAATGGACCCAGATGAGAAGTTTATAGTTGATGCTGGAGATGACATAAATCTTGATGCGGCTACTGGTATTTTTAACTACAAATACCAAGATGCAGAAAAGTTTAGAATAACAGCAGGAGCTTCTTCTCCAATTGCATTCCAACCAAAGGCAGATGAATATGATATGTCGTTTAAAAATTATGATGGTACTGAAGTAATGCGCATAACTGATGATTTACGAGTAGGTATTGGTACTTTTGGTGGAACAACAAGCCCTACAGGAAAATTACACGTTTCTTCTAGTAAACCAGTCAAAAATAGTGAACCATTCAATTCCTTTATAGTTTCAGGAACAGAGGGACATATGATGTATCCATTCGCAGGTGACGCTGGGTCTATTAATTTGGCATTGAGTGGAAATGCCAAACACACAGGTTTCCTTATGGCAACCGATTCAGCATCTAAAGATGTTTATATGCAAATGGGTAATGGAGCTACGCAAGATAACATACAATGGGCATTTTCTGGTCCTTTAGGTTCGTCTTCTACAGTTATGCAAATTAATGATTATCACGGAACACATCAAATATTTTATGCTAGTGGTGGTAATTTATCCAATTTCGGTAAAAAAGGCGGAAGAGCTGGTATTTTTGCTACTCCATATAACAAAGGTGGTGCATTTAATGGAATAACAGGCCACAAGAATATGATGGGACTAGCTGTTGGTAGTGGAGCAGCCTCAGCTACTTGGAATTTAGGTCTTGGTAAAGGATTATGGTTACACGATAATGCAAATGATATTACTGAATTCTGGAAGAATAATAAAGGCACTAAGATGTTGGCATTGGGTAGTGGTTCTTATGATGTAATTGTACCCGGAACTTTAAACGTTGTTGGAAACCTCTATCAGAATGGAAGTCAAATAACACCCGGAGGAGGTGGAGGCGGAGGCGCTCCAACTGATGCATCATATGTAACGTTAGGTACTGATGGTGACCTAAGTGCAGAAAGAGTATTAACTGCGGGTAGTGATATTGATTTGGCTGATGGTGGGGCAGGTAGTACTGTTACAATCAATTTAGAATCTGAACTAAATACACCAACTGGAATTTATAACACTTCTTTAAAGGTAGGAAGAGATGCTCATAATTTAATAGATTATGGTACAGATAATGAAATAAACTTTAGAGCTGGTAATGCAGACCAGATGAAAATAACAAATGGTACTTTAGAACCTGAGACTGATAATGATATATCATTAGGAACGTCATCTAAAGGATTTTCAGCAATTAAAGCTGCAGAAGCAGGGGCTTTCTATGTTGGTGCATCGGGTGGTATTTCTCAAACAATTCAAGTTGTAAATGGTGTAACTCCGTTAATGGGACCGGGAGGAACTATAGTAGGATTAGACGTTACACAACTTAATATAGAGATAAAGGGCGGTATTATAACCCGAGTTTATTAGACACAATCTTTATATATAAATTCAACGGATATTGTAGAGAGGTGAATTGTATGGCGCTTCGAGATAACATATCAGGTCGAGAATATCAAAAATTTGTAGACACTGCTGATGGTGCAGCAGTGAGAGTAGCAACCCTACCTAACACTGCCCACCAAGTATCTACCGCATCTGGTAGAAAAACAGTGACAACCGCTGAAACTGTGTTAGTACAAAAACAAACACTGAACGGTAAGACTGGTTCTTGGTTTGTATATAACTCTGGTAACGTAGCTATAGATGTTAGTATGTATTCCGCTTACATTTCCGGAGCGGCAAATTTTGCAACTGCTACTGGAAGTACTGAATGGGATAAAGTTGGTTCAACACAAAACATTGCTGCAGGTAACACAAAGCATATTCCTTTTAACAACGTTTATCGTTATGTTGCTTTAGCAGCATCAACTTCTGCTGGCACTGCGACTGGAACTACAGCTGAACTCTTTGCCTTATAGAGAGGTCAATTTGAATGACAACATTTACGTGGAATAAAGCGCAAGCTGGCAGCACTGCCGATTGGACAACTCCTGCAAATTGGGACCAAGGTAGTGGATACCCCGGCGATACAGCTACACGTAATGATACTGCAATTATACCAAAAGACACAGAAAAATGTTTGGTTAATGCTGCTGTTACTGTAGAACATTTATTTGTTAGTGGTAATAATAGTGGTAATTATGATTTAAAGTTACAAAATAATTTAACAATAAGTGGTAATTTACATATACAAGCTGGAAGGTTTGATTTAGATAATGATATTTTAACAGTTAGTGGAACTACTGGTATATCAGGAACATTAAACACCGATTATGCTACTTGTTATTTTGGTTGGGGTAATACTGGTTCGTCTGGTTGGGATTTAGGTATTAAAGCTAATGGTAACCTTAATGGCGGTGGAGGTAATTGGTATATTGGTAATTTAGGGGCATACACTAACGCTACTGTAACATTAACAAGTGGTAATTTATATGTTAGTGGAAACCAGTCAGGATATTTATGGAGTCCAGACCAAGGTGGAATTACTTGGAATCCTAACAATGGGTCTGTGTATATGTGTAAGTCTGGTAAATCTGGAGCAGTCAATTCTTATATTAGAAATGCTCAAGCTAGCCCAAGTTATGGTGCTGATAGTTATCCTTTTTACAATTTAGTAATTTCTGGTCAAACAGAAGGCGCTAGTCATATGGGAGGCACTGCTGGTAATATTAGTATATATGCTGGGAGAGGAATAAGAGTTGATAATAATTTATATGTCGCTTCTGGTACTTTTAAAACAAACGATTCTAGTTTGTGGGTAAGTGGTGCAACTTTTATTGAATCTAATTTAACAACTGGATATTCTGAGTGTAAGTTTGGTAGTGGAACTGCTTCATTTACTAATGATATTGACGGTGGAGAAGGTTATGGATTATATGGTGGTAACCAAAATAATGGTACAATTGATTTAGGAGGAGGAACCCACGCTATAGGTAATATTAAATGGGGTTCTAGGAATCAATTACAAGGACCTAGTTTTAAATGGGGTTCAGGCACAGTCACACTAAATAGAAGACACGCAAGTTCTTACGCAATTGTTGTTTCTAACGGTGCTTGGGGAACTAACCACGATATGTGGGATGCTACTGATGATGGTATTGTAATAATAAATACTGCTAATTCATTAACTGGTACTGATTATGTTGCTGTACATTCTTATTCCCCTAATCCTGCAACTGCTAGAAATGGCGCAGTATTTCCAAATCTATGGATTTCTGGTATGGTATCTGGAACTCAAGTTAGGATGACTAATACTTCTAATGCCAATCAAGTAGTTGTTGTAAATGATTTAATTGTAGCTTCAGGATGTAAATTATGTTATGGAGGAACATTTGCTGGTAATAATGATATACAAGGTAAATTTAGAGTGTCTGGATTGGCTACTGTTAAAAATGGCGGTAAGTTAGATTTATATAAATCGTTCGACCAAAATGTTTGGCCTTATTGTGAAACTTCTTTTGGTGCTATTGACCTTAAAGCAGGAAGTTACTTTAGTATGGTTACTGGTAACACTATACTTTCTGGTAATGTAGGTGCAACATCTGAAGGTTTTAGTTGGACACCATATTATCAATCTACAGGAGCAACCCTAGTACACAATAGTGGTACATTTGTTAATAGGTCACAAAAAGGGTATATTGGATATAGACAACACGGTAGTCAACAAGGTCCATTTTGGAATTACACATTAGATTTACAACCAGCTGGAGCTAGAACTCAGAATGCTGGTATAAAGATATTACACAATTGGTTAGTTACAAGTTCAACACAATCATCAAATAGAAATGGTGGTGTAAAAGGACTTAGAAACGAAAGTTCCTATACAACGGATATATCTGGTATGACTACTATTGCACCCGGATGTGGTTATGGCACCCCTCACGTTGCTTATCAAAATAGAATATTCTTTAGAGGTGGTTTAACTGTTAATTCTGGTGCAACTCTTGGTTTACCTGAGGCTGAATTAGGAACTATCAATGTATATGGTACTGTAAGAATAGATAAAGATGCTTTTGTTGAAGGGGGTAGAATTTAATGGGTTATCTCAATTTTGTTGACGATGGAATTCTTATAGCTCCTATTTTAACCAGTGGTCAAATAATGGTTTCGGGTGGCGCTAATGTTAAAGTTATGGATGGTTTTAATGCTAGTGGTACTATTAATATGATATCAGGTAGTTTAGATTTTAGAAATAGTACACACTTAAGTTTTGATGGTAGTAACGATAAAGTTACATTTGCTGGCACACAAGTTCCAAATCCAGATACAGGAGATTATACTTGGACAGCTTGGATTAAAACTACAGATGATGGAGACAATTATCTTTATGGTGCTAAAGAAAGCACTGGAGATGCTAGAATAGAATGGCGTGTTGGTGTAGGAACTGACGATTCTAGATTAAGATTACTTTTACGTGATAATACTTCTGTTATTTATAAAGATACAGATGTTGTTGTCAATGATGGAAAATGGCATCACGTTGCTAGTGTATGGGACACTTCTGAAAATACTATATTACATTATGTAGATGGAGTTTATGCAGGAGGAGGCACAAGTGTTATAAGTAATACTATTAATCCAGATGGTGCTCAATCTCTAGGTGCTAGAGGAGGAACATCTTCTTTTTATAACGGTTTAATGAATGATGTTAAATTTTATGCGTCAGCTTTAACTTCTGGTAACATATACGATATGTATAACAACCAATATGTTGGTAGTCCTGTTGCTCGTTGGAATATGAATGAGGGTGAATCTACAGTTTTAAATAATGATGGTAGTACTAATTCGCCCGGTACAATAGATGGTGCAACTTGGATTAACCCTGACGTAACTTCTAGTACAACTTTACAATCTGCAAAAAGTGAAGTAACCGCTCCGCGTGGTTACTGGAGAATACAACAAAGTTATAATACAGCAAATGATGATGCATACAATATTACAGCTGGTGGTTTATTTTATCATAATAGTGGTACAATAGGCACAATGAATAATCCATTAGGTAATGAGGCAAGAGAATATAAGATGGGTTTAGCTAATCCTGTATATAATTGGTCTGGTAGTACTAATTATATGGAAGGTGATATGTGGGTTCAAGGTCCAATTTATCACGTTTCTGGGCAGACTAGAACCGGCGGTAATATTTTACAAATGGGTACTGATACTTCTGCTACTACAGTCAGTCATCCAGAAAGTTCTTTTCAAATTAATAATGATGGTGGAACGTTTAAAGGATACAATCCACTCTACCCTGCGGTTTTTGGTCCTAATTGTAGAAGTATATATCTTGGTAGTAATAAAGAAACAAGATATCTTCAAGATATAAAAATTACAGAACAAGAAGCTTTTAATGGTAATACTATGTGGTTAGCCCACGCTGATGCAGATGGTGTATTAGTAATAAGTGGTAATGTAGAAGTAAACAAGTCTGCGGGAAATAAATTTGATTGGGCAACAGGTAGTTTACAACTTACTAAAGGTGCAAGATTAGATATAAAACAACAAATGGATGTGTGGGATAAAGCTAGTGTTAATGTGTCTGGTGGTACTTTAGTGTTAAGTGGTATGTCCATTTATTCTAGTGGTACATTTACAGGAGGAGCTTCTTCTAATATATTATATAATAATCAAAACCAACACAATGATAATTTTAGAATGCCTTATGTAGCTTCGGGTACTCAATTTATTAATTCACAATATAGACAAGATATGATTGTTAGTCAAAATATTGGTTCTAATTTAATAATAGGAGAAAACAATGGTACTTACTTTAGAGTAGGTGATACTGCACATAATGGTACACATCTTCAAGCTAAAAACTTTTTTATTGGTGGGCATTCTACAGATGCTATATTTAACCAAAATCAGAATAAAGTTACATTTAGTGGAAACACAATTTCGCATTTGGGAGGTATTATAGGATACAGTTATCTTAAATTTAATAATACACCCGGTTATAATACTGCAACCCAATTTGTTACAGCTACTTCTGGTCAATCATTTACTACTGCGGGAATGACAATAGATACTTGGATAAAAACTACTGATGACACCGGTATTAAATTTTTGTTTGCAGGATTTTATGCAGGTTCTACTAATTATAATAAATTGTATATGCTGTCTAATGGTAAAGTAGTAGGTAGAATTGCAGGTATGGGTGGTAGTGCTGATTTAACAAGTACTACTGAAGTAAATGACGGTAATTGGCATCACATCGCATTAACTTATTATGATACTGGTGATGGTGGTAATGATAATATACAAAGATTATATATTGATGGTAAGTTAGAAGCTGAAGATTTATTAAATAATACAGGTGGTGCTCCTTACACATTAAATACTTTCCATATAGGAAGTTCTTATACTAGTGGAGATGGAGCCCCTAAATATGGATTTAAAGGAGATATGGCAAGGTTTTCATTATGGAAAACAGCTTTAACACAAGAACAAATAAGACGAATGATGTTTATGAACCACGAAACTGTATCAGGTAGTGGTTATTTCGATTTACAACACTGTTTAAGTTGGTTCCAAATGGATGGTAAAACTAAAACTACTACACTTTATAATTTAGGTTCTGGTAGTTTAGCCAATGATGGTACAATTAGTGATTCAAGTAATATGTGGAGTATACCTCTTGGGTATGGTAATTGGACTCAGACTTATAGTGATTTAGGTGCTAATAATCAATTAAATCTTACGCATAACGATGATATCGTTTTAGCTGCTAATTCACTTAGGTTAGGTAATGTAAGTGGAGGAGCTACTGCTTCTAAAAAATTAATAATGACAAGATGGGATGGAGAACAATCTTGCGCGTTTTATGGAGTTTTAAAGTGGGGCCCCGGTGTAACAGAACAAAATGGTTATTCTACATTTGGTAAAAACGGTACTCCTTGGAACACGGTTACAGGAAAAGGTTACATAGACCCTATGGGTGGCGACACTTCTGTACCATTTGCGGATTTCCAATCTTATTGGAGTAGTGATGGTTCATTATCATCTACAGGAGGACAACCTGAAGTAACAGTTCAGTATTGTTTACCAACAGGTGATATGGAACTTGGTGGAGATTTTACTGCTTCACAACAAATGATGCCTTCTATGGCTAGTAAATCAAGAAGAATATATACTAACGGGTTTGATTTAATTACAAAACAATGGTATAGTTATGGTGGCACACACGGAGCCTTAGCTTTAGGTGCTGGCTCTACTCTTTACTTTAAAAATGATAACGACGGATTTATAGCAGGTGGTACTAGTTCATTATTACAAATTAAATCTAGTGGTATGGCAGGAGCTAACTTTAAAAATTGCACAAGTTCAAATGATGGATTTCAATTACCAGCTGAATTAAATATAGGAAAAGTTGGACAAAATTATGGTGTTTATAGTGGAAGCTTTTCTATAAGTCTGTGGTCTTATTTACCTTTACATTATAGTGGAACTACATCAACAAAGAACGTTGGTTTCTTTGGTGGTGGTGGCGGTGGCCAAACAGGAGGTGGAGTTGCTGCTTGGATTTATCAAGGTATTGGAGATTATGGTGGTATATATTGGGATGTTGCTGGAACAGTTTATGCAGAACGTAGTTCTATTTCGTCAGCTTTAGTTGCTGCTGACTTTGGTAAACTAACCCATTGGGTTTTCATATTAGACCGTAGAGCTGGTAATGACTCCGGCGAAGGTATAATGAAAGTTTGGAAAAATGGTGTAGTAAATGCTTCTGGTAACGTAAAAACAAGTGGTGATGCTTTTATTGCTGTATCAAGTTCTAAAGATTTAGAATTTGGTAATGGTGGTCTTGATGGTGCGGCTTGGTCAGGAAATGGTAAACAAGCTTTCACTCTTGGTGATTGTAGAATATTTAGAGGCGCTCAAAATGGTACTGATGGTGCTCTTACTGATGCACAAGTAGCTACATTATATAATAATGGTAAAACTCTAATGGATGGTAGTGCTACAGATTATCCTGACCCAACAAATAGTCTAGGTGCAAAAACTTGGTATAAGATGGATTTAGACGAATCTACTTGGTTAACTTCTAAAGTAGATAGTGTATCAGGAACTAACGCAACATTTGTTGGTAATTATGCTGGTAAAACTGGATTTTCAGCTATAAGAGGTAGTGGTACTACTACTAACTGGGACATTAATGAAGGAGTTGGAGATAGGCAATTCCAAAATATGTTAATTAGTGGTTCTAAAGATATTATTGTTTCAGTATCAGGTGGAGCTGGACGAGTTGCAAAGTGGCCCGGTGATTTAGTTACAAGTGGTAAAGTGGTGATTGAATAATGGCAGGTATAGTTGTTTCTGGTGGTTTATATTCGGGAAGTGGAGATATTATAACAGATTTCTTTTATGTGATGAATTCATCATCAGCTGGAGGTCTTAAATCTACAGTTAAACATTCTGCTGGTACAATGACTTTAACAAAGGAAACTACAGTTGATTACGGTGGTGAGGGTTTTACTGGTTACGTTTATAATTTACCTAGAGAAGCTAACTTAGCTGGTTTTGATGTCGCAAGTGGTGGAACTATTTTAATTACTACAACTGGTAATACTAGTTTATATCCACAATACGCAAGACATTGGAATTTCCATTTTAGTGGTGGTGCTAATCAAGTTATTAATGGTGATTTTAATTGTTCTGGAACTATAACAGTTCAAAAAGGATTAGTTTATACTAATGGTAGTAGTTTCAATAATGTTGGCACTGGCACTGTCGGTGGTTGTCATATAGTTAGTGGAACAATGAGTGGAACTAATATTAGTCCTACTTTTAATAATTTAAGAATAGATTCTGCTGGAACTTTTAAATCTGGGGCAGGTCGAAAGATTACAATTAACAGTACAGGACCTAGTAACAAAGGTTTTGTTAATGATGGTACTTTTGATGCTAGTACTGGTATAGTAAGTTTTGAAGGACAAGCTAATCAAACACAAAAAATACGTGGTCAAGCTAATGATTTTAATATCGTAGACGTTTCTGGTGCTTCAACTACTGTAGTTCAAGGTTTTGAATCTGGTTATGATGATATTGATATTGCTGGTGCTTTATATGTTCATAAGGGTAAATTCCAAACTTATGGTGATAAATTACATTGTACTGGTCCGGTTGTGGTATCTGGAACAGGAATTTTAGATATGTACACGTCTGATGACGGTAGTTCTTCACATAGATTAGCTTCTTTATCTATGACTGCTGATGCTACAGTTTTAGCTCCTCCGGGCACTTTAAAATTAAATGGTGCTCCACGTGGTGGATATACTATGTATAATCCAGAGGGTACGTTTACACATAATGATGGTCTTGTTGCTATAGAATTTACTGGTACAGATGCAGTACAAGTTAGAAATCAAAGTGGTTTTTATGATTACGAACAAACTTTGGGTGCTTCTTCCCATCGTGTCAATTGGAGAGGAAAAGGAAGTAGTCCTTATGCTTTTACAATAGGAAGGAACTGTACTATAAAAGAAGGTTCTTTTAGACCAACAGCTACATCAAATACAATAATAATTTCAGGAGCTCTTGAAGTTCAAGATGGTGGAAATTACGGTTATAGTGCTGGTGATTTTGAAACTAAAGCTACAATAGGTTCAATTGATATTAAGACCGGTGGTAATATGTATGCTCCTAAGAAACACGGTAATGACCCTGATTCTGGAATTCTTACAGTTAAAGGTAATTGGACGATGCAATCTGATACTGCGGTTTTCCATCATAATAGTGGTACAGTTAATATTGCAGCTAATTGTGAAACATTTCCAACAGATTATGATTCTTCCGAAAATGCAAGGCACGTGTTTTATAATGTGTCACATAGTGCAGGTACTTTCTATATTGAAAGGCCAATAATAATAGAAAATAGTTATTACAAATCTGGTGGAGATACACCACAATATGCTAAAGTGACATTTGGGACTACATCTTCTGCTGGAAGTTTAACAGTTAATAGTGGTGAATGGAAACTGTATGGATACTATGGAAATCCATATTTATACGCTGCTTCTGAAGCTTATCCCGTTGCAATTAGTGGTACCGCAACAACAGTTATTAATTGGGATAATGTAGATAATGCTTCACGTCCACTCCCGCTGGGACCAACAACTAATCATCTAAAATGGATAGATTATCAAAAAGATTTATCAACTGGTGGAGGAACAACATCAGGTGCTCGATTTAAGTTAGACGGTAATTGTAAATTTAAAGACTTTACATTAACTAATAAAGATTGGCTTGATTTAGGTGGTTATAGAATAGAAACTGATAGTTTACTTCTTGATAGTGTTTTTGTTGGTTCAGGTTCTTTAATTGTAGCTAATGATAAACTTAAAACCAATTCTAATTCAACAATTTATAATAGTGGAACTGTAGCAATTGTAGGACATACAGGTTCATCTACGTGTAGGTGGAATCGTGGTACTTGGGATACTATAATGTATAATGGTAGTACAGGTGATGTACAATTTGACACAAATGGTAACACACCTACTAATTTTATAATTGCTAATGGTACACTTAATACGAAAGGTATGCATTTTAATGGTTCTACAGCAATGACCGCCATAGCTAATGGAGGTACTTTAAACCACACTGGTGCTATTGCTGCTGGTGGTATATACAAAACAACTAACTTTAATAATCGTGGTGGCCTTTTCACTAGTTCTTCTGCTTTTAAAGGAGATAACGACCACTACATTCAATCTGACGCTGCTGTAGCTATAAGTAGTAATAAAGCTACTTATGAAGGTTGGTTTAGGGCAACAAATAATGGTTATCTATTTTCACATTACGGAAGTAGTTATGGATTTTACTGTAGATTTGATGGTGGTGACTTGAATTTCTACTTTAAGGGACCAAATGATGGTGTGTTTAGTGATGTTGAAGGACTTATGGATAGTAGGTGGCACCACATTGCTATTGCAATTGATAATACTGATTATAAATTATACATAGATGGAAATTTATTACAACATAAAACTGCTGGTGCTTACGGTAACCCAAACACAACTTTCAGAGTTGGTGGAGTAACTAGTTATTGGGATGGTGCAGTAGGTAACGCTAGAATATTCCAAGACGCTAGAACATCAGCTGAGATTAGAAGAGATATGCTTGTAGAAACACCAGTTGGAGATAATTTAGTTTTGAATTACACATTTAATGAAGGAGAAGGCACTGTAATTAACGATAGTGCAAACAGTAATGATGGTAAAATATATGGTGTTACTGCTGGAACAGCAGATGCTTCTTGGGTTGATATGGGCACTTGGACTGGTGGCGGACCATTGGGTGCCTCTACTGAAGTTATAGCTGGTAATCTTTATTTAGGAAGACACGCTACAGATGCTACTGTGTTTGCGTCTTCTTATTTTACTATAAACAACAGAAAACTAATTGAGGGGTCTAAAATGGCCTCTAAATCACATATGGGTACCCTTGAGTACTATATAGCTACAAGTGGCGCTAATGACTGGTTAAACTACCAAAAATTAACATCTGCACCTATTGGTGTTGCTAGTGAAGTAAATATTTTGGCAAATGGTAGTGACAGGTCTTACTTTAATTTTGATTCTACTGCAAATAATGAACAAACACATTCTTTAGTAAATGCAGGATTTGTTCGTATAATTAATAATTCAGATTTTTATACGCAAGATTTTGATAATGCTCAAGGTGTATGGATTAGAACTAGTACTTATGGTGGTACTATACACGATGATGGCTCTACACCACACGAGTATGAACCGATTGATATAATGGATGATGTGGACTCTGGTTTTGATACTGTGGAGTTGATAGACTAGACAAAACTTTTAATACAAATGATGAGGATATTTAAATATGGATGACTGGGAAAGAGAGGAGTTGTTGGTCCGAATGGACGAACGTATAAAAACAATCTATAATAGAATGGATAAGTTTGAAACTCTTTTTACCAATCACTTACATCACCACGAAATGTGGGAAAATGATATAAGAACGCATATGCGCTGGTGGATAGCAATGATTGTAACTGCTGCTGGTGGTGTTGGTGCGATGGGGATGATGTAGATGGCAGATATTACTTGGACACAAACTGCACGTGAAAAGGTGCGATTATTGGCTGGAATAGAGGCTACAGTTTTAGATAATGACCAACTAGACATTTTATATAATATGTCAGTTGATTGGTTTGAAGAAAACAGTGGGGTTACCTTTGTTTTAGGTGATGATACATCTTATGATAACGCAGTGGCTTATTATTGTTGTTATTTAGGTTCTATAGTTGCTAATGGTGTAGGTATAGATAGAGTAATAATGGGAGATGTGCAAGTGTATTATGATAATAAACAATTTAAATACTTTTTAGATTTAGCATTGGAATTATTAGCTTTCAAACTTGGTATAAGTATAAAGAGAACTACCTACAACGCAGACCCTTGGCTTGGACAAGTCAACTGGAACAAAAATATTACTGGTGTAGACAGTACTAAGAACTTCCGTAAAAAACCTCGTGGGATGTAATAAATAATGGTAAATAAATATGGTAACAAAAATAAATCGTATGATGCCTTTGAATATGACAAGGCTTTTGAAACGCTTACAGTTTCGCTCAGGACAATCTAAAAACGTAGTTTATTTTAGACCAGCCATTTATGGAAAAGATGATTATGGTGTAGAAACGGGGAATATCCTTGTTCCTGACATTAACCTACCTGAAGTTCCAGCATACATAAGAGTGTATCAACAACAAGATTTTGTTTTACAACAAGGCGGTAGTAACATAATAGGTGCTGCTAGAATATATTTACCAAGATTAGATGTATTAAAAAATAACCCTAATTTTGACCAAACAAACAATATTTATTTTAACCAAGTTGAAGGTTGGGACCGTATTATAGATAAAGAACGAAATGTTTATACAATTCCAGTATCTACTACAGCTGGATGGTCTGGTGCTCAAATGAATGCAACATATACTACTGACAGTGGCACAACAATCACAGCAACAGTTGGTGCAGATTCAGAAGGTTTCTTATTATATTCTTCTGGTTCTAAAAATATATTAGAATCAGATAGATATACGTTTCAAATTAAAAGTAGTGGTACAACTAGATTAAATGCTTTTAGTATATGGGGAGGAGCAAATAGTAATTATGAAATTTCCTATACAATAGATAGTCCGGGATTAATGGTTCCTGCTAGTGATTGGTTAACAGTGGACGTACCTTATACCAGTGGTACTGTTGGCGCAAGTTCTTCAATATGGATATCAGGAACTAGATATGGAGTAGCTGTATCTACAGGAAGTCGTTTTACATACTTAAGTGGTAGTGAATATCATAGATGGAATGTTAGTAGTTCTGCATCTGGTAACAAAGTTTATTTGAGAAATGCTAATATGTATAAATCAACAGAATGGAATGTACGAAGGGTAGATGACTATAACGAAGAATATGTTGTTTTAGATTGTGTTAGAAATAGAGGTAAAATAGATAGTGTGAGGAGGGCTTTCGACGATGGCTGATTTTATTAATATAATTGAAAGAAAAATAATAGACCAATTAAGAACAGATTTTCCTAATTGTCACGTGTTTGGTCAATATCCAGAATCAACCGACATACAATACCCTTGTATTATATTAGAAATAGAAGGTTCTGGTCCATTTCAAAAAATGATGGGAGAAAAGGTATCTTTTGGTTCACAAGACTATACCGGAGAATTATATGGTATAATATATGTTTTACACGTTTTAATAGACCGCAAATCTAGTATTACTGTAGATAGCACCAAATATAAACAAAGAAGATTACAAAATTATTTATTATTAAATGTGGCTAATACTATGACTGACCTTGGTACAACAGCTAAACCTTGGCCAGCTACAGTTGATGTTATTGAACAAGAATTACAAAATTGGGTAGACGTTGGATATGATGCCCAAATGGAATTATGGGGAGCATCAGTAACATTTATGGTTGCTTTCCAAAATTATAGATGAAACCTTACAGAATGCACGCTGGATTAGCTGTGATGCTTTTCCAAAAATATAGAAATGTTTTACCAATTAAATATATTTATAGAAGAGGTGGATTAAATTCATTTGCTTTTGAACCAGTGCAAAGGGGTACTGCTGTAGATGATAATTTTATAAAAAGTGCAGTTTATCCTGAAATTATATATAATAGTGACCGTGATAATGCTGGTCCAAGAAAACATAAAATAAATGTCGGGAAAATACCAAGAAGTTGGCTTCAACAAAAAAAGAAATCCAGAGTTAGTGGTCAAGATTTAATATATAATAGAGGAGGACACGCTGATAATGCTATTGGTGGTAAAAATTGGTATGATAAATTCCAATACAGAGATTATAGTTTTCAATCAGTAAGTCAAGCTAAAAGTAGAAGTGGTGATAGAACCAGACTTAAAAGAGATTGGAATGAACAAAGTTCTGTGTGGGGACTTGGACCTGAATATGTAATGACAAAAGCTAAAACTCCAGATGATTTATTGACTGGTACTGGTCGTCGTTCACATCCTTTATATAAAGAATTTAAATCAGGTATGAATGAATCTGGGGGTTTTGGTAGAAAAACTAGTAAGTTACAAGTTACTCCACAAGGTTTGAAAGCTAGATGGATACGTGGTGGAGGACCCGGAGGTGGTCAACATTTAAGAGAATTAAAACTACCTAGAGGAAATAATATGATGAAAGGTGGTATAAGGGGTGATATAGAAGAGATGCCTTCACAACACATTATGAAACATTGGTATAGATTATGGCAAGCAAATTATGAATTACATTTACAAGGACAAGCTCAAAGAGTATTAAGGTCATTTGTTAGAATGGTATATCCAGATGAAGGAGCTGCTAAAATAGAACAACCTAAAGTAGAACGCGGGACAAAAACTGTGAGAAGAAGCTTAAGTTCACAACGTGGTACTGGTCCAAGAGGTGGAGTCACTCGTTATTCAACTAAAAGAGAAATAACTATGGCTACTAGAAGATTAGGTGTAGGTGGTCCTTTGACTCAAGATAAATTTATGAAGTTATTAAAAGAAACAGATTTACACCACTTAGGTAGTCAAAAAACTAAAAGTGAATGGGACCCATTTTTTACTCCTTTACAAGAAAGAGAACAGAATGTTAAATCTTGGATACAAGATGTAAAACAATTAGAAAGGAAGCTAAATGCAAACACAAAAGAAGCTCGTGCAAACAGGAAAAAATTACCTGCTGGGAGAAAACTTATTGCTACATCTATAGGTTTTGCAACAGGAATTGTTTTAACTAGTAAACCTAAAGGACAACCTAATTCTAAAGTACAATTTTCAATATTTATTGTTCCTACAGGTAGAACAGAATCTCTTAGGATTGCCGGTAGTTTAACAAGAAAAAATGCTGCAAGGAAAAAAGTGGCTACGCAAGCAACTATAGAAAGTTCTATAAAAAAAGCTAATCAAACTATAAATATAATAACAGATGAAAGTTTAACTCTAATGGGAATTATAGCTGGCTCCCATACATCTATTACCCTTGAAGATGAAGATGGTGCTGCAATGAAAGTAGGTAATGTAATGGCAGAAAAGGTGTTTAGAAAAGTAAATAGAGAATTAAGAAGTCAAAGAAAATATATGCAACAGTCTTTGGGAAGTGCTTTTGACCCAGCTGATTTAAATATACAAAGTGGATTTAAAGATTGGTATGCTTATTGGTTAAGAGAATCGCAAAGATTAGAAAGGTTAACTGTGGGTAGTAATAGAGGAGCTTGGCAAAAATTTATGAGAGAATACGTTGCTCCTACACCTAAAACTAATAACCCTAAAAAGGGTAGATTACAAGATTATCTTAGCGCTTCAAAAACTTGGCATCCACCCGGTCATATTAGGCCATTTGTTAGAATGGGAAGGGCTGATGGAGAAAATTATAATCAACCATAGAGGAAAACCTTTAAATATAATCGAAAGTAATTAACAGTAGGAGTCTAAACTATGACGTATTTCCTTGGTAGAGATGTGGGTGTTATTATTAACACTGAAAGCGCAGATTACGGACTCAACGTATCAGCTGCGGGAGCAGTAACAGCGGCCTCAGCAGGAACAGCTGTTGGGCGCAGAACTGCTAAGAGTAGTGTCTTTAGCGCAAGTGGTATGTCTGATGTTACCGGTATTGATTTATCTATTGGTTCAATGGATGAAGATATTTCTTATATGGGTCAAAGAACCCCACTAAAAGCAGAAATTAAAAAAGAAACAATGGTTACCCTTACTACAAAGAAAAAGGATAACATTTGGGATGCTATTTTTGCACACCCAGCTCGATGGGGTGTTTCTGGTTCAGCCATTGCTAATGGTATGGCTCAACCTACTAAAGAATATGGATTTAGAGTTTTTGTTCAACTTAAAGATAACAAGGAAGTCTTTGTAGTTAGAAATGCATCTTTGCAATCTCATAGTGTTGCATTAAATACAGATGGTACACAAGAAGAGACTCTTGAATTTAGAAGTAATGTACAACCATTGATGTTTGCAAGTGGCGGTGCATCACAGATACATAACGCTAACAACGACGCAGGAGGCAGAACTGGGTTCTGAGGATTAATATGACGTATTTTCTAGGAAGAGATGTAACAGTTTATTTAACAACTGAACACAAATTATATGGAATAGCAGCACCTACACCAGCTATTAGTCCAAGTTTGACTGCTGGAAATATTAGTGGTGCATTAGGAACAGGACTTGGTAAAGATGTTTTACCTAGAACTTCTGGTGCAAAAGCTGTAGCAGCTTTATCTGATGTAACTGGTATTGATTTAGGTATGGGAACAATGGATGAGGAAAATTCATTCTTTGGTATTAACTCTCAATTAGCTACTGAAATAAAGAAAGAGTTGACTGTTACTTTAACTAAGAAAAAGAATAGTGCTCTTTTTGATGCATTATTTAACGATGCAAGATATGGAGTTTATACTTCTACAGATGGTGGTACAACTGCAACAGCAGATGCAACTGGTACTGCTTATTTATTTGATGGTTTAATGGACCCTAAGATTCAAAACTTTGGGTACAGATTACAAGTGAAATTGAAAGATAGTAAAGAAATTTACACGATAAGGAATGCTTGTCTAAGTGCACACACTGTGACTTTGAATGCAGATGGAACGCAAGAAGAAACCGCTGAGTTCTATGCTTATACCGAACCGGTAATGAGTACAGGAATTACAGCAAGTGTCACTGGACTTACAGGCCTTACCGAACTGTGAGGACAAATATGACAAAAGATGGACAATGGTCAATTGAAGAGCTAGTAGCTCTGACAGAAGAAGTGCAAGAGGGAGAAATAGTATATAGTGATAAAACCTTTCCCTTTCAGTGGTGTGAACTAACTGAATCGGAAGAACCTAAAACTAAAATTTTACCCCAAAACGCCACTGAATCAGAAAGAGCAGAATGGTATACAACTGTTGGTAATGAAAGAATCGTGGCTATGATAGAAAAGGCAAATAGTAAAAATCCAGATGGTAAAACATTATCTGCTGAAACTTGGCTGAAATTACCAGCAACATTGAGATACAATATAACTTCGGTTATTCTTAATGTTAAACAAGAAGGTGCAGAAAATTTTACTATTGGATGAGAGAGGCACCGGAGCCGGTACTTCTTTACATCCCGTTAATGAAAGAGCTCAACTTGAGCTGGGAAGAAATTAAAACAACCCCTCGAGTCGAATTAGAAGGCCTTTTAATTGCGTTTCAAGAGTATAACTCTCTTCATAGCTTTGATGGTTATGATGAGAAGGACATTAATGAAATGGCAAAAAAGAAGCCTGAACTTCGCTCGCGATATGTTCAGTATCTAGAAAAGAAAAGAAAGTATTACAATAACGTATCGAAACCGTCTTTCAAAGACTTACTATAGGGGTATAAATGGCAGGTTTTCTAGGAACCTTATTTACAGGGCGTGTAGCTCTTAATTTAGCACTTCCGGACAGACAACAGTTCGGTAGAGCAACCACTCTTTTTGGTAAAGGTATAGAACAAATAATGGCAGTGGGTTCTCAAAGAGAGAAAAATGCCTTTGATAATAGAGCCACAATGTATAAGGGTGCAGTTGAAAACATCCAAAAAATAAGAGCTGAAGCCGCTTTAGGTGATAAAGATGCTTTAAGAAACGAAATGAAAGCAGCAAACAAAGTTATTGCTGATGAATTAAAATGGGGTGAAGGACAATTAAAGAAATGGGCTAGTTTTCAAGATTGGTCTAGAGAAATGGGTGGTAGAGGTTACGATGCTTTTGGTATGGGTGAAATGCTTGCTGGTTATGCTGGTGATGACTTAAATCAAGCTTTTGGTGATGTGGAACGTTATGAAGCAACTTTTGCTAGATTTACACAAAATATAGATAATTTTTATAAAGAAAGTGTAGGTAGATTCCAACAAGGGTTATATGAAATGACCTTTGCTTTAGTTGGATTTTATTATTCATTAAACCAAGTAACTAATACTTTTAGAGAATTTGAAGAAGAATTAATTAATGCACAATCTATTTTCCAAACAACGTGGGAAGAGTTGTATTCTGTTTCAGACCAACTTATAGATTTTACAACAAAATATGGTATATCCGTTGGTGAAACAACTAAAGTATTGTACCAGATGGCTTCTGCTGGTTTGAATGCTGCTGAATCTCAAAAGATTTTAAATGATGTTCTTAAACTATCTATGGCTGTTCAAGGTGATTCTAACACTTTAGGTAAATTAACAATTCAAACTCTCAAAGGTTTTGGATTGCAAATGGAAGAATCTTCTGAACTTACTGACAAATTTGCACATACTATTAATATGTCTTTGATTGAATGGCAAGACTTAGCTAGTGCTGTTAAGTTCGCAATGCCTTTCTATGTTGCTACAGGACAGAGTGTAGACCAATTG
>TARA_R100001594_G_scaffold72082_2_pt1 | contig 26280 bp, 31 predicted proteins | sample TARA_R100001594 | Tara Oceans TARA_R100001594 (sample SAMEA2622752) | marine metagenome | biome: marine biome (ENVO:00000447); feature: marine epipelagic mixed layer (ENVO:xxxxxxxxx); material: "saline water (ENVO:00002010), including plankton (ENVO:xxxxxxxx)" | depth 150 m | reverse complement strand
AAGATACTCAGTAGCTTCTGCCCTAGAAAATCCATCACCAAAACCAAGAAATTCAAGAGTTTTATTAAAACCCTCAATCAAAGTTTCTGAAGGTCCTACCCCAGAAGAAATACTAAAATCTTCTGGTAGTAATTCTTGAAAGGAAGCTCTTTCTCCTTCTGGTATGTTAATAACACCTTTTTCAACATCGTTAAGAAAATCAAATATCATTTCATGAACTTCAGGTTCATCTCTTTTTAGTCGGGCGTCAAAAAACTTACTCTTTCCCGCTTGTTCATAGTAAGATTTAAGTATCTCTATTAATTGTTCTCTACTTACTCCACTAATTCCAGATGTTACCACTATTTACCTGCCTCTACTAGTTCTGGTTCAGTATCTATAGTAGTCCCTTTATTAACAGCATTCCAAGCTTTACTAGGTAATTCGTCTGCTCTCCATTCATACCCTACTCCTTTAGATATACCTTTATTTAACCATTCTGTAGGGTCTGTAGTCATAGGGAACAATGCATCTGGTGAACCTATTACCTGATTGAACATACCATCCAATGCTTGTATTCCTATATGTAACCATTCTTCTTTAGTCATATCACCTACAGCGTCATACAATGCATCTGTATCATTTAACCTAACTGCTCTATGAAAATCTTGAGGAGCACCCTTATATGCACCCTGAACACCAGAAGCTAAAGCTAACCATAGATTCTTTTTGAATAACCATAAAACTGTTCTAGTTGCCATTCCAGATGAGATTTTAGATGCAAGCTTAGGTCCTGCTAATTTAGGTCCTAGTTTCTCTACACCAAATAAAGTACCAGTAAGAATTGGGTCATATGCCCAAGCTAATACTCCTGCAAGAGGAGATAACTTAATTAAAAGTTTTTTACCTAAACCTTTTACCCCTAAAGCATTATCAATAATATTCTCTGCATTCTTTTCCAATTCTCCAGTTCCAATTATCATAGTTTCTTCTGGACCCATTCCAGGTCTTATATGTCCAGCAGAAAGTATATCGTGTCCAGCTGGCGGAACTCCAGGTAACACAGGTGTATCTGGTGTAAACATTCGTTTTCTATAATCACTTATAGACTCTGTTATGTCGCTATTATTAGGTAGTCTATGAGTAATTACGTCACCTCCTTTTGTTGCTGAGTAATTAATTTTTGTATGTATACCTAGTCCATGTGCAGCTTTTATACCTGCTATATCAAATCCTGATTGTCCACCACTTATAACCTTTCCAGTTATAGGTCTGTCTCCTATTTGTTCCATAACTTCACTAAAGAACGATTTCATATTATTGTTGATATCAACTTGTTTAGTTCCATATTTTTCAAAATTGTATATTCCCTCACCTGCGATATTTACAGTTTTACCTGAGACTAAATGTTCAGCAACTATATCTACTGCCTCTTTATGTACAAGTTTTGTAGAATCCATAAACTTTCCATCACTTATACCCTCTAAAGGAACTCTATGATAAAGTTTCTTACCATGTTCTGCAATAAGTTTACTATCATTAGTTCCTCCCTTAGTAGCTCCACTACCTTTTTGCTTACTAGAAAAATCAATAGTTACGTCTCCTTCTATCCCTGAATTATACCAAGTTCTATTTCCATAGTGATTTTTATGAGGAGTTGCATCATCTGGTACACGGAAAAATTCAGTTGCCTGAGCAGTCTTACCAGCAGCTACTGGAGCCTTACTAATATTACCAACTCTACCTTGTACTTTTCTGAACAATGGTTCAAAATTTTCTCTCCAGTATTTATCTTTTGCACCATGTGTAATTTTTGTATCTGGACTTATAGCAAGTATCTCTTGAGCTCTTTGCGGATTTTCATATGCAGCTTGTACTCCTGCATCTACCCATAGATTCTCAGAAAATTTACCCCCTGCAAATCTTTTCTTACCTGTTATTTTTACTGGTTGTTTAGAAAAATCTCTAGTATCATCTATATATTTTTGATAAGCTACTTCATCTAAACCATTACCTTTTAATGATTGATATGCATGCTCAACACTTCTAAATTCTATTCCTACTTGACTTTCTAAATATAATAAACGTTCCTCTAAGTATTGAGCTGTCTTAGGAGCTTTAGTTTTCAAAGCAGCTTCTCCAGTACCAATACCATCAGAAGGGAATACTACACCATCATATTTCTTTGCTTCTTGTATAACCTTTTCAATATCTGCATCTATAGCAACCTTATTTGCTTCGAAGTTAGCATCGTCCATAAATACATAAGGAGATTCTTTTGTTGCTATACCTATAGCATTATCAGCATCTCTAATAACAGATTGCTTCTTTTTACCCCACCTCTCTAAGTTATCTCCGAAAATATATAATTTCTCTGGATTAGCTAGAACTAAAGCCTCATCATATCTATGTATTCTCTCCATAAAACGAAATGGTGTCTCGTGTAAAACACTTGCTGGGTGCGGATGCATTATCTCTACTGCATCTCCAACAGCTCCAGTTGCTACTTTAGCTACAGGCATATTTAATTTATTATCTAAACCAGTTCTTACAATATCTAACTGTTTCTTCTGTTCAGCTGTAATACCAGGTATAGGTTCACCACGTAACCATTTATTATATTTATCTAATGTATCTGGTAAGTCTTTAGTATTAACAATCTGATTTCCTCTTTCTATATTTTGATGTCCAAAAGGATTACCTAATAATTTTTCTGGAGGAACTGCTTGTCCTTTTAGTTTCCCTGTCTTATATGTATAACCTCTATATGCTATATAATCAGCTTTATAAGCACTATTTACATGTTCAATTGTTATACCTGAATTAATTTCTTTCAAATATGTCTCTAATTCATGTACATGGGTTTGACCTGTAGCAAATGCTTTTTGGTCTGGATAGTAAACTTTGATTACTTCACCACCATAGCTAGTTGCTAGCTTACCAGCTTTAGCTCCAGTAGTAGGTTCTTTAGAAATACCAGCTTCTCTCTCAGCCCTAGCTTCTTGCATTTTTTCCTGAATCCTACGTTTTTTCTCAGCTTCTTTTTCTTGATAAAGCTTCCAAACTTCGCTCTCTTCTTTACCTAGACCCCAAGCTTTATTAGGGTCGAAATCAGGTGGTAAATCTTTCTCATCAAATAAGAGATTTCTTCCACTACGTACAGCTGTAAAATTTACCATTAGGCGTTAAACATAGCTTCCATCAATTGACGTTGATGTGCTTGTATCTGCTTACCTTTTTCATGTACTGACATTTCTTTTTCATAACCTTCATCAAATTGTTCTTGATATATTTCTTGTGGTGTCTGTGTTGAGAAAGCAGATAAATCTATCTTAGATAAGTCTCTAGTAGTTCTTTCAACATCATAATCTTCTCCAGCTACTGTTGAAACTCCAGCAGGACCAGTTAAGAACTCTAAATCTCCTATAGCTTTTTGTGCCGCAACAGCCTGTGCATATGCTGGTGAATGAGCATCTGCAAATTTATCAGCTTCTGTTGCTAACTCTGATTCTGTAAGCTCTCTTCCTATACGTCCTCTTGCATATTCTTGTATCATTTCTCCTATCATAAATTCGCTAGGAGGAATAAATTGACTAATCATAGTCTTTGCTAATGCTGCTTCTTCTACTTCTTCAATTGAAGCACTTCTTCTAAGCATTTCATTTAATCCATAACTAAATAGATTTCTATGATAACTCCAATCCTTACTTGCCTCTTGTGTCTTTGTGAAATAAACAGGATTTTCAGACATAATAATATTATATAGTGGGGTTCCTTCTGTAGCATGCAACTCCTGGTCTATCCATGCCATTACAGCTGTTATTGCTTGTTGAGTTTTACTTCCTCCCTTACCCTCTACTCCTGCAAAATATCCAGGTGCAAAAGCACCAGTAGCAATAAGAGCTTGTTGCAATTGCCATATTTCATCTGGTGAAGCTAGGTCATTTAATATCTCTGAAACATGTGTACCTTGCCAATGTCCTTGCCATAATTCTACCTGTGCAACACCATCTTTTACTACAGGTACTAATTCACCTGCTTCATTCTCTTCATATTTAGGTTTGTATACACCTCCTCCAGAAAGATTATTTGTTATATACTCATAAAGTTGTTGTGAAGCCATTGCTGCTGCTTGTTCTTCAGTGTAACCTAGCCGTATATTTGCATTTGTAAATGATGTAAGTATCTCTTCTTGTGCTTGTGCATCTAAACCACCATAATTAACTTCACTAGAAGATTCGGTACTAGATTCTCCAGTAGTAGCTCCAGTTGCTTCACTAACAATTTCAGGTAATTGACCTGTGATACTTTGTAATACTTCTTCGAAGTTCGCTAAGCCTTGATTAGTACGAGTATTATTTAGATGAACTTTTAGTTTATTGATATCTTCTTCTGATATATCTATACGCTTAGCTAATACTTCATCTAACCATGTATTAACATTAAAATTATCAGGAACATCAACTCCTAAAGCTTCTGCATACCTTTTTATTATTTCTATATAATCTTCTTCTGTAATCGCCATTTTAAGCCTCTACTTCTGGTGGGATATAATTTAATATCTCCTGGTCGTCTCTATATAACTTTAACATAACACCTTGCCATACAGGATAAAAGTCAGGATATTCTTTAATAATCCTTTGTGCTTCATTAAATATCCATAATCTTAATGCAGCAGCCTGTATATCTGAAGATGACAGCCACCAAGTAGTACTTCCTTTTGATAAAGATGCCGATATACTCTCTGCTTCTTGCCAATAAGGAAGCATACTATTAAAGCCTTTTACTGCTTCATAGTCTTGAATACTACCCAAATTAGGCCACCACTCTCTCATTTCATCAAATATATCTTGTGAAGAAGGTGGTTCAGGTAAACCATACTCATCACTTTGGAAACCAGGAAGAGCTAACTTTAACTCTTCTCTGTAGAGTTTCTTTAATACTCTCTTTCCTTCAGAACTTAAATCTGACCTATCTATTCTTCTTGCATATGTTTTATATCTGAATACACCTATAGTCTCATTAATACTTTTCTGATATTGTTCAACACCTAATAATGTCTTCTGCTTAACAACATCGAAATAGTCTTTATCCTCATTTGGATTATCTACATTTAAGTAATATCCACTAATTTCAAGAGTATCAAATATATCACTATTTTCTTTTTGGAACTCCTGAACTCTAACACTTGAAGGTACTTTGCCTTTAACAGACAGAGAAGTTGGACTTGTTATATACGGATGTTCAATATCATAAAGTTCAAAGAACTCAGCATAAGTTGCTAAGCTATCTCCATTATGTTTCTCTAGTATTCTTGTATACTCTTGATATAGAACAGATTGTCCCCATTGATTTCCTTCTTCATCATTAATAAAGTATTCAGGCTTAAATGATGTAGGACCAAAGAACTGATATATAAACTGGAAACCACACATCCTACCTGATGCTTCCTTAGCGTACTCTAGATAAGCAGTATCTAATTGTTGAGCTGAAACATTGCTCCTATCAAAATCAGCTCTATCTCCATAAATTTTCATCAAGTAAGTATCTAATTTACCTTCTGCTAATAATTCCTTATGATGTCCAGATGCTACTCCCCATCTAAATATATCTATTGTTGCTTTAGCTCGTATCTTCTGTGCATTACTTCCCTCAGCAACGTCCTCAAATTCATCTGGGTCTAATAGACAAGCACGTAATTTTGTATATACAGGTGCAACAGCTACTGTCTCCTTAAGTTCCTCTGGTGGTGGGAAGTCTCCAAAGAGAAACTCTCTAAACTCTCCATACAATCCTGTTTCAGGAAGTACTTTGTTTAATGCAAATGCAACCATTGGATTAGGTCCTGGAACAAATCCTTGACCTAATAGGTTAATACCTCTTAAGAAACCTCTTGGTGATACTGTTAACTTATCTTGGTCTTCTTTATCTTCTTTATCTACTGTTAACTTACCAAGCATACTATCAGCAGGGTCTGCATCTAATACTACATTCCCCATGTACCCACCGAATGGGAATACAAATAAATCTTGACTTGCATCTACAGGTGAAGGAATAAAGAATCCATCTTCAGAACTACCACCTACAGAATCAGCAGAGGACATACCTCTTACAGTTACCTGACCTTTTCTTAGTATATACGGATTATTGGATAGTAGTCTTCCCCAAGTTGAGAAGACTTCGAACCACACTTCCATGAAAGGAAATATATTTCGAAATTTATCTGAGAACTCATGTTTTCTTTGTGTATCGTATAATAATTGCTTAACACCAGCTAATCCGAAAGCTTTACTCTCATTCTCCATTGCAATGAAGTCATCTATGTTTGCTTTACTAGATTTACCAATTAATAAATCTTTTCCTTTTAATTCTTTAATAACCTTATTTGGAACACCCTCATCTTGTGCTTGTTTTATAAACTGTTTTCTTACTCTAGGACTAAAATCAGCGAATCTTTGAGATACAAATGCCCATCTATACTGATGGAATACAGGACTTCTATTTAAGAATCCTATTGGCTTAGTTATTAATCTATCAAAAATAGCTTGGTAAAAAGTATCTTGTAACCAATCATCTGCTTGTTTAACCCAATCAGCCATAGATGCAGCTTTTTTATCTGCTATTGGTTCTGTATATTTAACCCATCCACCATCCATACCATCAACACCGTAATACTTATCTAATTGTTTATCTAGTTTTCTTTTATTGAAGAACTTACCTGTTATCATATCTGTTTCATTAAAATCTACATACTGACCTTGCTTTAGTTTTCTTACATCATCGTATACTTCTCCATGATTCGCTAATCTTCCATGAGCTATAGCATCAAAGATAGACTTATCACCTGTTCGTGTAGAATCTAAATTATACTTATATGTACCATCTGCTTGTTTTATTAATTCTCTTGTCTTATCAAACTTTCCACCAGCTTTAATTCTTAAAGTTGCTTCAATTGAAGCAAGATGTAATTTGAGGTCATCACTAGCTATATCTAACATACCTTCCCATTTATCTCCACCCCATATATGCATATCTCTTCTAGCTGCTGAACCTGAAGTACTCTCTAACCACTTCCACATTTCAGGACTATCGTATCCTAATTCGGCAACTTTTCTTGCTATCTGGTCTTGTCTAAGTAGTAGAAGTTCCATACCTATTTGTTGAACATATCTTTCATTACCTAATTGACTCTTACTTCCTGCAAGATAATTAAGTTTTGCTCTACTAATAGGATTACCTTCACCCCATATTGATGGCTTGAATGTCTGGTATGTAGCTTGTTGAGCTTCTATTGAAGTCAAAATCCTTATACCATCTTCACTTTTAGCACCCAAATCTGCACCTAATTTATTTAATACTCTAAGTGTCCTAGAAGTTTCTTCTGTTTGACCGATAAGCATCCATCCTAACATTCTATGTGGAGCATTAAATAAAGTATCCATTCCAGCAGCCATCATACGACCTGCTTGTTCTTCTAAAAATACACGAGTAAGGAATGCTGCTCTTCCTAGAACAAAAGGCTTAAATATACTTCTCGTATAAAGATTTGCTAAGTTAGTAAAGAAATCTTGTTCCAAAGTTTTTTGATTAATAAATCCTTTAGTTATAACATTTCCTGCTTCATCTACACTTCTATAAGGATTTGTTCCTTCCCATCCAACCATAAATTTCATAAAATCTACACCATCCCCAAATGTATTACGCACTGCTTGTTTTGGACCATAATCATCTCGATATGCATGTCTCATTTTTCCTACAGCTGATTTAATAACTCTGTAATCCATAAGAGGAGCCATACTAGCTGTCATTTGAGGTTGTATATGAGCTGTCTCTCCTGTAACTTCTACTAAGTTTCCAGTTTGAGGGTCTATTAACGTAGACATTCTTTTTCCACCACCAAGATGAGGTAGTGATACTCCATCACCGACAAGGTAGAGGGTTTCCCTATCGAAGTTTTTCCACATATCATTAGCAATCTCTGCTACTTCTTCCCAATCTCCTCCACGTGCAGCAACATGGTCTACATCATATACGGTAGCTAATTTTCTAGTGAAGTCTCTTATTGCTATAGGACTATTGTGGTCCAAATCCATAAACTCATGCATTATCTTTGATGCTTGCTTATGATTGTAACCATTAATCTGTAAGTGAGTTGCTAATTGTTTCATCCCAACATTAAAGTTTCCTGCTAATGGAATACCCATTTCAGGAATAAACCCTAATAATTTTCTAAAGTATGGGTCATAACCTGAATTGAAAGCAGAACTAAATCCTAAGTATCTTTCCCAATCTAAATATTTGTCAGTTTTGAAGTCTGAAGGGTCTCGTATTATTTTACGACCAATAATATCCATTGTGTCTACAGCATCTTCTGTATTACCGGAAGATTTTATCATTGTTCTTCTTTTAGCATTCCTAATAGGTGAAGGAAGTATTTCTCTTAACTGATTTCCTCTAGTACCTAAGTATCCACCTAAACTTTTATATGCAGCATTCTCATCACCAACGGTTGCTAGTCCTTTTCCAATAGTTCTTTTAACAGCACTCTTACTTTGTTTTAGTTTGGTACCTTTATTAGCTGCATTCTGTGATAGTTTACTAAGTACAAAAGAACCTTTAATTGGTAATTGTCTTCCAAAGCCATGTAAGTATTCCCTAGCTTGTATACCACCTGGGTTCATTGCAACATTTCCTGCTGCATCTTTTATTGCATAACCTGAACCATCCAACATATCCTTGAACATCTGTAATATTACTTCTGGGTCATCAATACCTTTTTTTACTTCTGTTCCAGTTATCTCTCTTAAAACTCGGCTATCTATATTTCCTAGAATTGGATTACTCTCTAGTAACGAAATATGAGTATGGTCTGTTTTAGCTAAAGCATTAGCAAACTGTCTCATCATAGGTTGATAAATAATATCATCCAAAGTAGCTTGAAAGAATCTTGGAACTCTACCATAGAAAGTATGTTTTTTCTTAAGTTCTTTTTCTGCTGCTTTTATATATTTATAATATGGTTTTACATAATTCTCTAAGGAACTTCTATCTAAGTGTCTTAACTTATCTAATTCTACATCTTTTTCAACTGGTGTTGTTCTAATAGCATCATCAATTGCTTTGTATACTTCCTCAGAATATTGTTTTCTTCCAACTTTAAGTACTTTCCCTTGTTTATGTAATACTCCCAACTGATTAAGATGAGATACTTCATTCAACTTCACAAAAGCACTAGATAAGGTTTTGAATTGCCTAACACCTTTGCCTGCAAAGATTTCAGGAAGTATCTGATAAGAAGCATCAAGAATACCTGAAACAGTATTAAAAGCTTTTGTACCTGGAGCATAAAACTCAGAAGCATGTACTTTACCTGGTGAATACTCTAAAAGAATATCATCATCAGACCATTCAGGTCTAAATGTATCTTGGTCCATAAAACCAGGGATAAAGAAACTATGATTTCTTCTACCTGCATAAAAGTTAACCCTATTAGGTTTGTAATTTGATGTATAGAATATCTGACCCTTTTCATCAAAGTTCTTAATAGGTTTCCCTATATGACTATATATATAATCTCTAGCTGCTTGAGGACTCATACCATGATTTCTAGTAAGCTCTGCATACATAGGAGTATTCTCAGCTTTAATAGATTCCACCATAATCTTCGTACCTCTATCAAAGTTAATAGGTTTACCTTGAGTAACCATTCTAAACATATTTGCAATAATTGCTTCTCCACCCATATCATGTGCTTCTTTAATCATGGCAATATGTTTTTTCATATCTCCAATTAAGTTTGTATCTTTTCCAATATCCTCTACTTCCGTATATTGAACTTGAATTTGTAACTTCTTTTGTGCTCCTGCTGGTGTATATCCATCTTGTAGTAATCTATCGTATTCTTTTAAGTCTCTTAAATATGCAGCAGACCTTCCTGGTGACATTGGTTGTCCTGGAAGTAGTTTGTTAGCAGCCATTCCTATGACACTCCACTTACCTGAAGGACCGAATGTTTGAAATAAACCATCTAATGCAGCAAATGCCCAGACACCATACTGAACATCTCCTGGTTTAGCTCCACCTGGTGCAAGTCCACCAGATAATAAATCCCAATAACTCATCTTCATTCGAGATTCAATTCCTTCATATTGATATTTCTCAACCATTTCATTCCATAGCTTTGTATCATTCTCGATATTCATATCAGTAATATCTTGAGCTATCTCTCTAGCTGAGTTCATAGATACGTCTCCTCCAGCTAAAACATAGGGAATAGCAATATCAGGAGTTACTTCTGGATAGTAGTCAGAAAATATACTTAGCTTCTGAACTAAACCTTCATTTTGTTTGAAGGTACTTTCATATTGTTGAAGTTGTCTGTTGACTCTTTCTTCAGCTTTTAATAAATCGAACTCTTCTTCATGATGACTTGAGAAATACATACACTATGTTCTACGTTTACGGTAATCCATTAACCTGAGTAAACCAGGTGAAGCACTTATTTGATATGCAGCTTGTAACATCATATCTGTATTATCTACTGTAGGCATACTAGTTGGTCCACCCCCTTGACCTATTGGTACACCTTCTGTAATTGGTTCCATAGGTCTCTCTGTTGGAGCGAAGACATTAGGACTTTCTGCTACTGGTAGAGGTGCAGCTTGTTGTTGTTCATAGAAAGCTTTATTAGCTCCATGGTCTGCATCTGGTAATCTTCTTAATGGTTGGTTCTTACTTCCTGGTCCTCCATCTGTTCTACCAGATAAAGCACCTGGCCCACTAGAAGCAGCTGGTTTTTCAGGTTGTCTATAACCTCCCCTATTAGAGGTACGGTTCTTCGGCATGACCACCAATCTCCTCTGTAAATAATATTATTATGCCTGGTTTAGGACATACTATTTGTACAATAGCTTGATTATTAAACTCTCCTATATTATTATCTTGTCCATATTCCTGATAAATCATTTCCCAAAACTCTTCATCCTCGTTTAAGTTATCCATATCTTTAGCCTCCAAAAGCCTGAGCCATTGTTGGTACATTTCCACCTCCTGCCATCATCATCTGTTGTTGAATCATAGCTTGTTGTTCTGGTGTCATTTGTGGTTCCTCAGGAGTATAAAACTGTTTTAATATCTCAGTTATCTCTTGAGGATATTCGTATATAGCAATAGCTGCCATAGTAGCAGCCATGTCTCCTTGTGAAGACCTTGCTAATATAGAATCAAATAACACTCCTTCTGCTTTATTTTTTCTTATACGTTCTTGAACCTTAGCTATATTCTCTAAACCATCTATGTTATCTTGTAGAGTTTCTACATCTATAACACCTGCTTGTAACAATTGCAATCCTGTTACAATCTTTTGTGGCTCATCAAACCCAGCCATCACTCCATAGATACGTCTTGTTCTGAAATCTCCTCCTACATCATTTATAGGACTATAGTTCTCAGAAAAAGCAGTTCCAGCATAGAAACCTGATATAGGTTTCTTATTTAACTCTGGATACTGTAACGCTAGTAGTGAGTCAAGTTCAAGTCTTTTTGCATCCATAGATTGTAATCCATGTTTAATAATCTCTCTATATTCATTAATCATCAAGGACATTGTGCTATTAAGCTCAGATAGTCCTGCACCAGTTACGAATGAATTTGGAGACTGAGAGTCATCAGTTACTGGGTAGCCACCCACCATTCTAAGTTGTCTCTCTAATCTATCTACTTGTTGGAATAACTGATAAGGGATATTGTTTTGAGGTTTACTTACTTGAGTTCCAGGAGATAGATAGTTAATTGCAAATCTACCTTTTCTATATTGACCTGATTCAAGTTCACCAGATATGTTAGTCTCAGTAAATACTGAGTCTTCCATAGCTATAGCTGACATAATATTTATCTTTGCCATCATAGCCATTAAACCTATTACATGGTCATACTGTCCTTTAAGTTCATCAAAGGAAGTTCTCTTCATGAATATGAATGGAGTAGTACTTAAGAAGTTAGGAATGAAGTCAAGAATCATATTCTTTTCAGGGAATACAACATATGTTCCACCTAAGTCATAATATTCAATTACTCTTACACCTTGACCTGTATTGTCTTCCCAGTTATTCTGTCTATCATTTTCGTAAGTCTGTCCTACAGCAGGACCAAAAGCAGCTTCTGCCTGTTCGCCCTCATCTGGATTCAATATATCTTTAGCGAACTCTGGATAGAGTTGAGCTAATTTATATCTAGGTATTCTTCTTAAGACAGCTAGTTCTCTTGGTTCTTGGTCAGGACCAAAGTTGCCAGGGAACGTATCATAAGGGTCTCGGAGTTCAGCTGTAGGATATATATAACCATTTTTATCTTGTCTTGTTGTTATTATCCATGCAGCATATCCGTACCCAGGTAGCCACCTAGCGACTTGTGATAACTGTAAATTAAGATTCTGTTGTTCATCGAAACTAGTAATAATACGTTCTAACTTCTCTGCTCTAAACTTTGCTCTATCGGAAGTATTGTGATTTAGAATATCTACTTTTACTTGTGGTACTCCAGATATCTTTTGAGCTAATCTATCTATACCTGAAGCAAGCATGTTAGGTGCAGGTAATAGGTCTGCATCTGAAGTCTCCATCTTACTTCCTAAGAGAGCCTTCATACCATCAGCACCACCATTAAGAATAGCTTTTATTCTAGCTTTCTGTACTTGCCTATGTTTAGTAGGCTTCCCACTAACTAACTGAGTAGCATTATCTACTATCTCTTTATAATTCTTAATATCTAAATTCTCTATGCCCATGGTGCTTCATTCATTTCTGTAATATCATAATCTCCATAACTAGGATTATAGTCTGTTCCCATCTCGGCTATGTGCTCTTTTTGCATTCTTCTAAAAATCTTCATAGGGAACCAACTAGCCATAACTATATCTGTTTTTTCCTTATTTCTCTTAGAAACAGGTTTCCCATCAAAGTATAACAGCTGTTGCCTATATTGCTGAATCTTTGCATTAGATTCAGAATCACCTGTAGGTAAATGTATTTTTCTATTTTCAAATAGATTTGCCATTGCACCTACACCGTAGAGAGGGTCATGTTTATTTTTTCCAGTAAGATGACCTTGAACAATTACACCAGTATTAAGTGTAAATTCTTTTATTGCTTCATCCATTCGAATAGCAGATTGAAAACCATTCTCTTCTACTATCCAATGTCTACAGTCATACTCTCTTAGCCACAATGCCATCTGGTCTAGTGCTGCTCTAATACCTCCACCTCTTCTATTTTCTAAATCTACCAAATAGAGTTCACTTCTATATTTATCTATTCCCCATAGAACAGATGCCTGGTATCCAGATGAAGCTGGGTCTAGTCCAGCAATAAGATGAAGATTTCTATAAACCTGTCCTGTAACTAAATCTGGTCTCATGCATTGGTCAATCATATTCATAGTGAAGATTTGTGTACCTTCTACATATGCTTGGTTATAATAAACCATTTCGAAAGTCTGTCTTCCACCTGTAGTTTCAGCAGAACGTAACCTAGACATTAACCATTTGTAAGTTCTTTTATTTGGCCACAACATACAACCTTCATGTTCTTCTTCAAGGTGTTCAGGTATATCACACTCTAATGCATGTGCTGTTTCAACTATAGATGTAAAACTATCTGATTCTAAAAGATGGTTATATAAATCATCAGGATGTTGTCTTGAGCCTATAACAACAACAGCAGTGTGTTCCTCTTTTCTTGAAGAGAGAGTTGTTGTCCACCACTGTCTTGTTGATTCTCTTGCACCAGGTTGTTGTGTAGTCTGGTGGTCTTCAATGTCATCTGCAATAATTATGTCACAGTCTCTTGATAGAATCTTCCCACCCTTACCTACAGCAACCATGGTAGGTGATTTAATACCTGCTACACTTCTTGTCCCAACAGTAAATTGATTTTGTGACCAATTCTTTCCTGACCTATTATCAGGTTTGAAATTTTGTCCAGGGGGACAGAAATCTGATTGAAGTTCTTCGTTAGTATCTAAAACATCTAATACAGCTGATAAAGAGTTCCTTGCTATATCTTCGTTTCCACCTACCCACATAATCCTTACATTAGGATTCTTGCATATCTGGTAAACAGCGAAGTGAATTAATAATTCAGTCTTCCCATGTCTAGGGGGACTTAATATAATTAACTCTTTACCGTGTTTAATAGCATTAATAATATTATTTATCCAATTTACATGAAAGTCGGCCGTGTCATACCGTTTTCCAGTTTCAGTTCTAAAGTACTTATTGCGAAAGCTAGAAAAATTTTTGAGGTTCTTCTTAGCTTCTTTGGATAACTCCCATGTTTCAGCTGCAATTTCATTGCGACTATCTATTTTGTATGCTGGAAGCATACGAGATACGGTAGCTGGAGTGCAACCAAGGAGAGAAGCTGCTTCAGCTACTGTCATCTCTCCAACAGCGACAGCTTCTGCCATACCTTCGGCTACAAAAGCCTTATAAAACTGTCCTCTACGTATAGATGCGTAGTCTCCAGAATCGCTATTGAACTCTTTATTAATTGGTTTTTCTTCAACCTTCTGATTATGTCTTTTTGCTGAAGCCCATGTCCTTTTGTTGCATTGAGTGGAACAAAACTTCCTTTGTTTCCCTGTTAGCCTCTTCTTACAAGAAGGTGCTTGACATATCAAATTAGTCATTAAATCTATCTTTCTGTAGATTGTTGCTTAGATAGAATTATATGTTATTATCAAAGTAATTACAAACACTGAAATCAAGTATTTTGTTACAGGTGAAGGGGTGACCGAGACACCAAAAGCTGTTGACTGGTAATACAGTACACTAGAAAGACAAAGACAGTACCCAAGGACTTGAAAAAGATTTTAGTCAGCTTTCTTTATATATATGCTCGCTCATGCCTAAAACCCCATACTTACTTATGTTTTAGGTACTAAAGATTACCAGCATATTTCTTTATACATACGTATTATATGAGAGACAGTCAGATTAACATATGTAGGTCATACATATTCTGTATAAATATTATCTATAACAAGTGATAGATAATATTTTATACTGAATACAGTATCCTTATTACTGCACAGCAAGTGATGCAGTAATAAGTACCCTGTATTCTTTAATATGTACCCATATGTAGATTAATATCATTCCTATACACTCAATACATTCTATATATATTCCATATAAGTCTCTAAACAAGTGAGAGACTTATATGTCTGTATATATAGAAAGGATTGTATATGAAAATAATACTTGAATGTGGACATACGATAAATGCATTCAGCGAACGTCAGTTCGAAAATGCATTAGAGGATTGTCCTGGATGTTATGAGGAATAATATCTAGCATAGAGTTCTATAAACAAGTGATAGAACTCAATGCTATATATAGAAAGGAAATATATGTGCGAACTATGTAATGATGATATTAAGATAACGCCAGCGTTATCTACATTCCTCTGCGTGGAATGTTATATCGAAATCATGGGACAACACAGTTTCATGTGTGGTAATCCATTTGATATGGAAACCGTATAAATATCTTAGAACTCTCGTAAACAAGTGAACGAGAGTTCAAAGATATATTATATATATATCAATAGCTATAGAAAGGAATAATAATGGCTAAACCAATGGAACCTGTAATCTGTGGATTAACAGGTGTTACTATCACGGAATGGCGTGATAGGTTATGGATAAATATATACGAGAATGGGAAAAATAAACCCATTCCTCTATATATCAGCAAGCAAGCTGTGCTTGATGCCCATAACTCCTCGCCTACTAAGGCAGAGAGGGCATCAGCTGAAGCTGTTGCTGATACTGATACATCTGAGGATGCATCAGTAGATACTTCCGAGGAAGTATCAGCAGGTAGTCCATACTAGGACTACCTGTAGAATATAGTATATTCTATACTCTCTAGTCAAGTGCTAGAGAGAATAGAATATATTTATAGTTCGTTAAGCAAGTGAACGAACTATAAATATATATAAAGAAAGGAAAGAATATGACTTGTGGATATTGTAAGTATTCAATTGCTAACGCAAATGAAAGATACTACAAGAAAGAATACAGTAAGAAATATCAGAAGGATATTACTTACCCAACATTCGTACATTACAGCTGTGCAAAAGAAATATTTGCACAAGGCGAGAATGTATGGGTGTATCATAACAAAGCTAAAGCTTTGAACAATCCATACAAACAACAATCCTTATTCCAACGTGTGTTCAGCAAGTGAGCACACATTGGAAAGGATTGATATGTTTGATTGTGATTGTAAGGTATTAGATAAAGATATGCAAATAAGATTTGCATATGTACGTCAAGGTATTGACGGATACATATGTGACATGGATGCGTTTCATCCATGGAGTTACTATGAAAAGGAAGGATAAATAATGGAACATACTAACGAACAACCACCAGCATTCATCAATTGCACCAGGTGCGATAGCACTCTGGAACAAAATGAATGGGGTGGATATGGCGAGAATAGTATTACGTTATATCCTGTTGGTGGATACAACGACTTAATAGACACAGCTTTCATGGATAAGGAACAATATGAAACTTATGCACTAATACTATGCCATAGTTGTGGGCATAAGTTAATCAATTGGGTTGGTAATAGTGAATGGATTAGTCCAATTAACACAGCTAGCCATAGTAATGCCTCTAAGTGGCATTACGGTTGGGATAATAGAACTGCTATAGGTATCATAAGTGCTGTATTAAATTCATTGATACACTTCGGTATCAAGGATGCAATAGATACATATCAACATATGATAGAGTTCAAACGTAAGATATATAAACAATATAGAGAACGTATGAAAAATAATTAACTACTGTTTATAGTGTCGTTAATCAAGTGAACGACACTATAAACAATGGTATAAACGAAAGGAATGATATGGATACAGTATCAATAAAGCAAGCAATGGATACTATCTTTAATGTGGTAACACATGAAGGAGATAGGGAAAACATTAAACGCTATATTAAAACTGGTATGAAAGAACGCAGACAAATGCAATGTGATGCAAGTATAGACGCAGATATCGAGTTCTTGAAACTCGAAAATGTAGTTGAATATGTAGCTGATGAAGCATATGGAGATGCACCATTCTAAACACTATCGTAATACTCTCTCGTAACAACCGTACGAGAGAGTATTACTTACGAAAGGATAAATTATGGATAAGATATATTTTGTGAAAGGAGATGATATGGATACAATAGAAGTAAATGAGTTCTTACTTAATGAGTTAGATGAATATCAACTAAGAGAAGTAATAACATGGACATTAGTTGACTTGCAAATGTGGTCATTGAATGATGATGTAATAGCAAGTGTAAGAGGACATAGTGCTATGTTACATGAAGCAATATTACATCAGATAAATAAACAACTCATTAAGGATGCACCCTATATAGACGATGCAACTTCAGGCGAAGAGGAGTAATGAGTATTTATTCAAAAGAAATTATTAACTTTGTTGCATGTATGAAGTGTGTACAGGAAGATACAGGTGTTGAACATTTAGCAGTAGGTATAAATATTGATAATGAAATAGTTGTTAGTTGTACATATCATCAAGAACACATAGTTACATGGAAGTTAGCAGATGATGTAGTATCAGACTTAATAAAGAATGGATGTGATTGTTGTGAGTGAGAAAAACATAGACGGTTTTAGTTATCTAAAGGACGGTAACATGATACATAATTCGTGGTTAATAACTACAACAAATGAGGAGGAAGAGTAATGGTATATCCAAATGATTTAGCATTTATGGAAACAGTTTATCAACATGAGGAAGAGGAGTAGTGGAAGCTATCTACACGGTAGACCATGACATACATCATGCGAATGATTATGTTTGTAGATAGCAACCACTTATTAATAGAAAGGAAATATGGGAGCGATGAAAGAACATAACGATTTGCATAAGATGCAAATAGATATAAACAAAGAAATATCTAAAGCTATTCAATCTTTAGAAAGGGATTTGTTAAAACTAATAAAACAACAAGCTGAAGCTACACTTCAAATTGTTCAGTATCTTAGCATTAACGTATCACCATCCTTAGAGGAAGAATAACTATATATCTCAGGTGTGACTACATAACATGCCCTGTTTGTAGACCAGGATATATAGGCTGACCATGCCTGTGAGCAGAGGTCAGTGCAATACATAGGGTAATTTCAGATTAGACATTGCAATATCTTATGTGTTGCACTGATTTCTGTATAGGAAATCAAGAAAGGAAATCAATGGACGAAAAGACAACACTACACTCTAGTTTCGAAGCTGATTGGGATACAAAAGAATATGAAGTATCTTTTATATACTCAGTCAACGATGAAAACAGAGAGGTATCAGCTATGTTCGGAAAGGGTTTAGCTGGAAAAGAAATGGACGCTGACAGTATAGTAGAGATAGTTGAAATATCTGCTGTTACATTGCAAGGTGCAATTGAAGCAGCATATAAAATAATACTAGCTAATCGAGCTGAAATGCTTACAGATTATATTGTTGATAATCCACTATATAGAGAAGAAAGTGATGAACCAAAACAAACATGGACAAGGGAAGAACTAATGGCCTTGCATAAAATGGGTGTTAAGGTTGGTATATTCTCAGACTTTATATTAATGGAACCAACAGCTATACAAGCATCACTAAAAACTAATAGAAAAGCATTAGAAGATATGTCATTAAGACAGGCAACAAGTGTCATGTCAAGGATATCTGATGATGCAGAAGAATACTTGAAAGGAAAAGATAATGGACATGGATAGTCTACCAGATAATAATTGCTGGAAAATGATAACAGCTGTAATAGGTAGGTCTGATAGGATACTCTTATACGGACCACCAGGTACAGGTAAAACATATAGTGCTGTAAAGCAGGCAGCACCTATGGATAGTGACGGTAATGCTAATGTATACCAGATAACTATGACAGAAGATACTGCTAGTGCTAATCTTGAGGGATTTTATAAACCTTCATCAGACGGTACATTTGAATGGCATGACGGTATAGCTATACAGTCATGGAGAAATGGTGGAAGATTGGTTATCAATGAGATAGACCATGCATCACCTGATGCTATGACATTCTTACATGCCATACTAGATGACCAGGAGATAGCACAACTCACACTAAACAATGATACAAAAGAAACTGTTAAGCCAGCTAAAGGGTTTCAGGTTATAGCTACTACTAATAGCCTACCTGAGAGTTTACCTTTAGCATTAAAGGATAGATTTCCTGTCAAGATACACGTTGATGAGATACATCCTAAAGCTATGGAATATTTTCCAGAAGAATGGCATGATGTAATACAAGATACATCATTAGTTGAGGACCCTGAGGAAAGAATATCTGTTAGAGCATGGAAAGAGTTCTTTGACTTACAAGATAAAGGTTTCTCAGCTGAGATAGCAGCCAAATTAATATTCTCTGATAAGGCAGAGGAGTTAGTAGATGCTGTTGAATTGAGTAAAGTTGAAGAGTAAAGCATACCCCTATCCAGAGATTGTAACTGGAAAGAAATGGAGTGTCTTTGAAGTACAGCCAGGGGAAGGAGCAAAGACTGATAATCTAAATAATCAGATGTATGTTCCTATGGATAGGGAATGTATTGAGTGTGGAATAAACCATTCACGGTACATACGAAGACATGAGTTAGGTCATGTTAAATGGTCACCTAAAACAATAGGGAAACTTAAACCTCATGTACGACACGAAGCAGTAGAAGTACTAGAAGAGATAAGGATTAATCATTTATTATCTTACAATAAATTAGGTATAAATGAACCAGTAATGTGTCTATCTAAGATAGAACAACTTGTTACTAGTTATACATATCAAGGTAGCTTATCAGAAATAATACTTCTCCTGTTATCTATAGCATGGGTAAAAGATAATACTGCAGATACACCAGGTCGTTGGTCAGATGAGTTTCAAATAGCAGAAAGAATAATTACTGATGCTACAGAACACAATAACTATCAGTTTACTGATGTAAGAAAGGCAGAATTATATTGGATACTAAAGAAAGCTAAATACTTTTATGAAAGAATAACAACTAGAAAGAATAGCTACTATGGTAGAACAAGTAAAGTATCTTACAGAAAAGTACAAAGATTAGCTGAAGAGTTATCTCTATTGTTAGAAGAATTTAATGATAGACCTAAACCTGAGGAAGTAGTGCGACCAGAGACAGACAATACTCCTACATGTGAATACATGGATGAGGAAGGAGAATGTCAAGCTGATGAGGATGAGGATGAAGTATGTTCAGTTCATGGAGATAGTCAAGACGAAGAAACAGATGAAGCATCTGATGAAACAACACAATCTCTTGAAAGGAGAATGCGTAGAGACCTTGTTGATGAAATGCACTATGCAAGTACAGAAGGTATAGGTAAATGGGGTGATATGACTATACATAAACCACCTATGGCAGTTAACTTAGCAGGTAGATTAAAGAACAGTAGGAAATATAGACCTATGGATTATGGATATAATCCTAAGTATATAAACAGATACTGTATAGATAAAAAGATATTCAAACAAAAACAAAGAGTGCTAGGTGGAACTGTATTAATAGATGCATCAGGTTCAATGAGGTTTGATGAAGGAGATATATTAAATATCATGGAACTATTGCCAGCTGTAACAATAGCTATGTATAACGGTGCTGGTACTACAGGAGACTTACATATTGTAGCTAAAAATGGTATGAGAGTTGATGAAAAATACTTAAAGAAATGGGTAGGTAGTGGAAATGTTATTGACGGACCAGCTTTAAGATGGCTAGCAGAACAATCAGAAAGAAGAATATGGGTATCAGATATGAAAGTATTTGGTATTAATAGAGGAGGATATGCAGATAGTGGATTTAATTTACTCAGAGATGTATATAATATATGCACACAAAATAGAATAATAAACCTTAAAAATATAGATGAAGTAAAAGAACATGCAATAAAACTACAGAATGTAGTATAGTGGGAAGATGAAGATAACTAGCAATAGTGCCAGTGTCTCCTTTCCGCTGGTCAAGTCTTCATATGAATGAGAGAATAGAGTCGGAGGAGAACTCCGAACGAGGTAGCAACTTCAGAATTAAAGAAACCTTTAGTGAACACTCTCATTTACAAGCTATCTATAATATGTCGACCATTTGGTAACCAATCCATTAGGTCTAATCATATAGTAGGTAGCATGTAGCACATAAGGTTTGAGAGGTAAAAATTGTGAGGATAATATTTCCAGTTAATCATAGACTGGCTCCTTATGCCGATATCAATTTCCCTTGTGTGTTACATGCTATCTATAAGTGTTTGTTTCTTCGTAGCCTAGCATCTCATGCCTTTGCGTCTTCGTTCACAAGGACGTGGATGACCTTGCGACTCATCCGCATTGCATTCGTGCTTGGCTACTCCGAATTAGATACTTGTATAAATATATAATGAAAGTATAATGAAAGGTATGAAAGATATAGATAAACTACTTGATGAAGCAGAACATGGTAAGACTAGTACTATATTCGAACGAATAACAGAAGAAGCTACACCATTTTGGGAAGGTTGTATTAAACGCTTGCAACAAGGCAAGAACATACGACCTTATGTAGTACATCGTTTGTTAAAAGAAGAATATAACATACGAATATCAGAATCTGCAATTAGAAATTACTTTCAAAAGGTAATGGATGAATAAGAAAAAGGTAGATGAGCTGATAGCAGAGGCAGAATCTACCAGAATTACAGAGTTGAAAGACGATAATGTTAAGTTACTCAAGGCTTTAGAGAAAGCTAAGAATAAGAAAGCAGACTTAATTGAAGCAGTCTTTGATGCTGTATCAACAGGGATAAGAACATGGGATAAACCTATAATTCCTAAGCCAACTAAAAGTAAGCGTAGTAAAGACGAAGAAATTGCTGTCGCAGTTCTATCAGATATACAACTTGCTAAGGTAACTCCTGACTACAACACAGAAGTTGCTGAGAAAAGAGTAATTAAATATGCTGAAAAGATAGTTGAGCTTACTAATCTACAAAGAAATGCACACCCAGTACGCAAATGTGCTGTGCTGGCAGCAGGAGATATTGTAGAAGGAGAGTTAATATTCCCAGGACAAACACACTTGATAGATGCAAGTCTATATAATCAAGTAACAGTTGACGGTCCTAGAATACTTACTAAGTTCTTTGATATATTGCTATCTAACTTTGAAGAAGTAGAAGTTACATGGGTGATAGGTAATCATGGCAGCCTAGGAGGCAGAGCCAGGAAGGACTACCACCCTGATAGTAATAGTGACAGAATGCTAGGTAAGATAATGTCTATGATATACGAAAAAGAACAACGAATTAAGTTCATAATTCCAGATAGTAAAGGAGACAATCACTGGTTTTCAATTGCTAATTTGGGTAAAGATTGTAAGTTTTTCGTATGGCATGGAGATAATATACGAGGACACAGTGGATTTCCATGGTATGGCTTTGGTAAGAAGCTATTAGGATGGAAGGCATTAGCTAGTAGAGGCTTGATGCCTGACTTCGACTATGCAATAGCTGGACACTGGCATACACCCACTACAATGTACGTTAATGACGTACGTGTATGGGTTAATGGCAGCACAGAAAGCTACAATACCTACGCTTTAGAACAGCTGGCTAGCATGGGTAGACCATGCCAATGGTTGTTATTTTGTAAGCCAAAACATGGAGTAACTGCTGAATACCTTGTTAAATTAGATAAAATATAGGATAATTTATATATGACAAACAAATATGTCGAAGATAAGTGGAGACTATTTAGTATAGACTACAATGGTATAGGTACTGAACCATACTTAGTATATAGAACTAAGTCTGGCACAATACAAATGATACCTGTTAAAAAAGGTAGTACTAACATAAGATATCTACTTAGTTTAGAAGAAGAAGAATAATTTTATTTCCTTTCGTTACAAATGAACGAAAGTAAATAAAAAGAAAGGCAAGTTATGAAAGATAACGCTAAATTGTTGTCCCCTTTTCCTAGTAATTTGGTGCGAAAGGCACCAGCTGGGAAGTTTGGAGACTACGTACCGCATGCACACTATGTAGAAAGACTACGTGATAGTGGTGTTCAGTATAGTTGGCATTGTGAACCAGTATATGGTACACACAATGGAGAGAAGCGTATAGTAGGTGCTAAAGGTAGCATTACTATTGAAGATATGGGTACATATCAAGGCTTTGGAGATGTGGATACATTCAAATTAAACAATGAAAAGTTTAATGACGGAACTAATCTCAAAGATGCAGAAAGCGATGCATTCAAAAGAGCATGTATGAGATTTGGTTTAGGTGTTGAACTATGGTCTGGTAGTAAACAGTCTGAAGAAGAAGCTACGGTATCTGCAGCACTAGATGGTAAGACTATTGACGACTATTCAGATGATGAAGCACCATTCTAATGGGAACTAAAGAAACTTTAGCTGACCTTGTAACCAAAATGGTAGAGGGTTTACCTAAAGAACACATAGATAAAGTAATAAGAACAGCTAATAGATATGCAACAATCCAGAACTATCCAGAAGATAAGGATACATGGAATGATAAGCAAGTAAATAGCTTCTTAAACTGTGTTGAAAGAGCTTTAGAAGTAGGTGTAGAACATGAACAACAAGACTTATTTACTAAGGTATCTGCTATAATGGGAGAAGTTGAAGATATAACACCAGAAATAGAACCTGCTTCTAATATGGTGGATAAGGTGGTAGATAAATTGGAACAAGTAAATCAATATCGTGATGACCTTAAATGTCCTTATTGCAAGAGCATGGTATACGATAATAGAAAGAATAAAAAGTCTGATAAAAGTCCAGACTTTGTATGTAGTACTAATGACCCTGCTATCTGTGGTGGACACAGTGGCAAATGGCGTAAGTCATGGTGGTTAGATAACAATGATACCCCTGAAGAGTGGGGTATAAACAACGAATAGAAAGGAGAGCTATGATACCTGATAGTTTTAGAGGTACACCAGTACCTAATTATATTAATAGCAAAACTCAGCTTGTTGCATGGGCGTTAGAAACGTTTATGAATGATGAACCAATAAGTAATTGGGAGTTTGTTAGAGACCTTAACTGTCATAGATTTGGTGGTATTATATTCAAGCTAAGAGAAGAAGGATATAATATAACTACACTTAAATCTAAAAGAAAGAAAGGACTTGTAATGTATTACTGTTCAAGTGTTCCTTCAAGAGCAAGCAGTAGTACCACTTAATGTTACCTGTACTGGTTGTATGTCTTATGCCTGTACAATTAACAACTGATAACATAAGTAATTACATTTCTTGTGTATATGAGAAAAAGAAAATAGAATATGTTATTGATTGGTACGATACAGTAGAAGAGAACTTCGAGACAGAAGACATAATAAAGGCATTAGGTATTATCTATTGCGAAAGCAGAGGTAAAGCTGGAGCAATAGGTAAGAATAAAGACAGTACATATGACGTAGGTTTATGGCAGTTTAATGACAATACATGGAACTGGTTAGTACCTAAGTTAAAGATTAAAAGTAAAAGAACTAATCCAATAGTATCAACAGCAGTAGCAAGTTGGCTTGTATACAATGACGGTTGGTATCATTGGAACAGTAGTAAACATTGTTGGAAAGGAACTAATAATGAACTATTACAAATACATAAACAATGAAAAGGTTTGATGAATTTGCTGACAAAGCAAGGATAATCAAAAGATATAAAAGAGAACTGGATAATATACTTAACTTAGAATGTGGTATATGTGGTACAGCATTTAGTACTAACTACCATATGGTTAAGTATTGTAATCCATGTATGAGGGAGTTAGAACAATATGACGGAACAGAAAATTGATTTAGATAAAGTACCTAATATATTTGATAGTCCATTGACTATGAAAGAATGGGGTAATCAATTTACAAAAGCATGTGGTAACCATGTGTTTAATGTACAACCTAATATGATAAAGCTGAGGTCATTAATGGAAAGGTTTGTACTAGATTATAACAAGCAATTAGAAGGATTAGAACCATTAAAGGAAGAAGAATGAATATGTTAAATAGTACAGGTATGAATAAGAAATTTGTACCTACAAATATTAAAGAACAAAGTAATTTATCTGTATCTGAATATGAATTAAATAAAGATAACAGATTAGATAATGCTAATAAACTTATTACATTTGGAGGTAAGAGATTTTTAGGATTAACACCTAAAGGTAAACCTGTATATGTAAAATATTTAATTGATAAGAAAGATAAAAGTATTAAAGTATCTTTCACTCATGAATTATCTATATTACTAAAGGAAGATGCTAAGTTAGCTAATGATAGGTATAGCTTTCCTATCAATGCAAAGGTAGCACCTAGTAACTATGCAAGAATGACTAACAAATTAAGAAAGAGTAAGTCTCAAGAGGTAACAAAGCAAACATTACATTGGATGAAAAGGTTAGAAGCAATAGTAGATGTTAAATATCATAAAGCTTTCAAGAAAGATATACCTACAACAGGACTAATACAACATATAGCACATGTAATATTTACTGGAACTTATGCAGAATATACAACACCTACATGGCATGATATAACAAAAGCATGGAAGTTTCCAAAAGGAGAATACTTTAATCCTGAGGAAACATGGAGTTACCCAGATGTTTTATAAAGAATACAAACTATACTGCGACTGTAAGACAGAACTTAGATGGGATAAGATAAATGATAACTATTTCTGCGAAGAATGTAATAAGCAATACAGCTTAGATGATATGTAAGATATAAAAAATTTTATTAAAAAAGCAACCAGTAAAAATTCAGACGCTAGTATTTCCTACCAGATTTTTTACGAACTTTATATGCTTTCTTTTTACCTGTACGTGTAATAGGCATTACTTAAATCCCCCTAACTTTTTATTTTCTCTCTTTATTTGTTCTTTACGTAATTTACTATAACCTTTATCCCAGGACTCAGACCTTTGTTGAAGTGCTATAGCATTCCTTCTTAAAAAATCGTAAGAATCTACTGCTCTACTACTGAAACCTAATTGAGATACTACTTTATTATAGTCTGACATCCATGCTTGACCTTTCCAATAAGCATTCTTAGTCATTTTCTTATGTTGATTAACACGACTACGTAATTCTCTATCAGTCATACCATAAGTGGTATAGTCATGAATACCTTGAATCTCTTTCTTTGTAAGCTTAGCCATTATTTAATACGCTT
>TARA_R100001594_G_scaffold13896_1_pt1 | contig 26466 bp, 34 predicted proteins | sample TARA_R100001594 | Tara Oceans TARA_R100001594 (sample SAMEA2622752) | marine metagenome | biome: marine biome (ENVO:00000447); feature: marine epipelagic mixed layer (ENVO:xxxxxxxxx); material: "saline water (ENVO:00002010), including plankton (ENVO:xxxxxxxx)" | depth 150 m | reverse complement strand
TAGCTGTCTACCATGAAAACGAAGTCGAAGGATTCGGTCACGGGGACGCCTTTGATACTGACGGGTTGCGTGACATGCTAGAAGAAGACGCCGATAGAAAATCTATGGCTTTGCCCCACGACCTAGACGAATTCGACCGTGAAGAAATTACGGACATGATAGAACTAAACGAAGCTCTGTATTTTCTCAACAACTTTGAAGACACCAATGCCGACCTATCCTAAAACCAACGGGGGGGCGAAAGCCCCCCTTGCTCTATGGGGTAGTTTTTAGTATATTGATTCCACCAACAATCTCCATTTAGAAAGGATAGCAAAATGGATAATCAAGAACATCTTTTCGGGGCATTTCAAGCCACCCGTAAATACAAAAAAGATAGCGAACCTTATCATGACGATTACGTTATGGAGGGTTACGCTTACTTGGACACGTATGAACATTCCCTCGCGGAATGCCTACACGTTGAGATCACCAACGGGGAATGGATTCCCCCTAACCATTCGGTTGGGGGCAAGTATGGCGTCACAATAGACCGTTCAATTTTCACAAGCGACAATCTAGAAGAACTAGAACGGCATGTCTTCAAATTCGCGATGGAAGAGGGCTATGCGGATATGATTCGGGAGATAGCTTCCGATGAATAACCCAACCAACGGGGGGGCGAAAGCCCCCCCAGATCTGGAAAGCCGACGGCTGGCCGCCCTCCAGCGGATCGTCCACGAAACCTCGAGCTTCGAGCATCTTGACCGGCCCGGCGGCGCCTGGGCCTGCAACTACTGGCTGGGCGCCCTCGAGGAATACCGGGAATCCCGACCCCGAGGTGAAGAATGACAAAGTTTAAAGGTAATGAACGCCATAAGGTTGCTGCCGAGATGGATCACATGTATCACAAAGAGCAGAGAACAATACCTCACTGTCCTACTTGTGGTGCAGTTCGCACCACCGATTACAGCATGGGTGACATAGCTAAATTATATGGTTGCAGTAGCGCATTAGTAGCAACGATGATCAAGGAACACCGTTCCCGACCTTGACTCCCGACCCCGACCCGACTAGGGTATGCATCGTTTCATTGAAAATCCTCCCTGAACCTCAAGCGCCCCGACCCGACTCGGGGCGTTTTTTTATTTGACCCCGATTAGAAAATCATGGTACACTTCACCTAGTCAAACCAACAACCAAATAGGTGAGTCATGAAAACCAGATTCGTTGAATCATCTCGGAATATCAAAACGGGAAACATTCCCGTCACGACTACCGAGGAAAAGAGCTGCCCACCAAGCTGCCCATTAAAAAATGGTGGCGGATGTTATGCCGAGTATGGACCCCTAAAACATCGTTGGGCCGAGGTTGACGCATTCGCTGATAACTGGTCCGAAACAATGGCCAAGATTGCAGCACTACCCGACAACCAAATATGGCGCCACAACCAAGCCGGCGATCTGCCAGGCATAGGTGAACGGATCCACAAGGGCAAGCTTTCCGAACTAGTAAAAGCCAATAAAGGAAAACGCGGGTTTACTTACACTCACAAAACCACGACCCCCGCGCAATTGGCAACCATTAAGGAAGCAAACAAAAACGGGTTTACCATTAATCTAAGCGCCAACAATCTAGAACATGCCGACAAGCTTTTGGCTAGTGGTGCTGGTCCCGTATGTGTTACACTACCGCATGATTTCAAAGGGACAAAAACGGAAACACCAAACGGAAAACCCGTCCGAGTTTGCCCCGCGCAATACCTCGATACCAATTGCAAGTCTTGCGGATTATGCCAACACCAGCGGCGGAACGTGGTTGTTGGCTTCGTTGGGCATGGCCCAGCGAAAAGACGGGTCGCCGCGTAGTGGGGACCTGACTAGTCCCCCGTCCCCTGGCCGCCCAGCTCTGGCCAGGGGATTTTTTCAGATGCCACCCGGAATGAGCCGGGTGAACGTGGGGAGGGGCGCGATTTTTAAAGATCTCGGGTTAGCGCCCCGACTCCCCGACCCCCGACCCGACTTCCTTGGATCCCGACCCGACACGATCCCGACTGAACCCAAAAACCTGGTTCCAAAGTTCGTCAATCCCCGACCCCGACCACATGCACCGAACTGCGGTTTGCACCCCGGTTCCCGAACCCCGAACCCCCAGACCGTGGGTCGCTAACTCCCGACCCTTGTCCCCCCCGAATAAATATAGGTTCCCCCCTTTGAGGGGGTGAACCAAGAAAAAGCTAACGCCCCCCGACTGCCAATAGGCGTAGTTCCAGGCGATTTGATGTGAGGAGATATTAATTCGGTTAGTTTTGGTTGTTTTAAGTTCTATCCAGAACGGAATGCTTTCTGCACATATGTGAACGTCTGGAACCCCGCCGCCGAAGCGGTTTTCAATCCGCGTCACGTTCCATTTCTGGGGGATCTTTTCTTTCAATCTGTTCCACAACAACGTCTCTGGCTTCTGTGCCATTTACTTCCTCATATTCTGCTTCTATGAAAGCGCCTGGATGAGAACGGCGAAGTTCCCCAAGCCGTTCCTCGATTTGTTCTCGAGACATATTTTCAATTGCATGAAAATGACTTGTCTCTCTTCTATCAATCGTCAACCCTCCAAGCGAGGAGCGGATCTTTTCAGCATTCACCGCTGCGGAGAACTGGCCCTCTTCTTCAGCGGCTTTTGACAACTCACTAAATCTTTGAAGCTGACCAATCAAAGTTACGCCATATTTCTTTTCCCTATCTTCCCGTAGTTCGCTTATGTATTCCGCTACGTGCGGGAACGTTTTTGAATCCAGAAGTTTACAAGCTTGGATTTTGGCAATTCCATTTTTGTCAGAATATCCAGCCTGTCTTGCACATGATGCGTTAGAGTGCGTTCCTTCAACATAAAACCTGGCAAATTCTTTCTGACGATTAGTCAGACGGCGGCCATGAGATTCTTCTATTTCAAGTGCTTTGTTTTCCATACGTGTAGACATGGTTCCTCCTATATAAGGGTCATTTTAAAAAAAGATTTTCAAAAAGCAAAATTAGTTTTGAACAACGGCTAGAAATAAGTGTCACGAAACGCTTGTTTTTGCCCAAAGTGTCACGAGTAGTGTCACGAACAAGAAATCTTTAATTTGCTGATATTTATACCTTTTTGGTCCATGTTCCATGCACCGTGGCACATGTGGCAGTTATTTCTCCTCTTTTTTTTATTTTCAAAGTCATTTTTATTTTTTGCCCCTATATAGCCACAACTACCTTAGTACCACTGTTTTGGAATACTCTATAGACAATGTGGTTAAAGTTTGCTATTTTTAGCGTTCCTAACAACTTCCATTTAGAAAGGTAGAAAGCAAATGGATAAATTTGACAAGTCGATTCTTAAAAAGATCCGCACTGCGTTAGACAATGCGTTTGATGGCGTAGTTGATGATTTGGGTATGCCTATCAAATTGAAACTGGGTGGAATTTCGTATTCTGATACGACTTTCACGGCCAAGGTAGAGTGTTCTCTTCTTGGTGAGGGTGGCGTTATTCAGGACAAGGAGCGGATAGCGTACTCTGAACTGGCAGAATTCACGGGCTTAAAGCTAGAGTGGCTTGATCAGACGTTCAAATCGTTTGATGGCAAGGTGATGAAGATCACTGGTTACAACTCCCGTGCGCCGAAGAAACCTGTACGGTTGGAAGGCGTTGATGGTAAGCAGTACAAAGCTTCCACTGAAATGGTTATCAGTCACATGAAGGACCGCGCACTTTCCATATGAGGAAGTGGTGGTACAGTTTTGTCAGGTGGTTTCGGGGATATCGTCAGGTATCTCCGAAGCACACTCCCAAGATAGAAAGGAAGAAAGATGCCTAGTTTTGTAATTCACACCCCTAAAGGGAAAAAGGTTGACGTTACCGAAAAGATCAAAAAGGCCACAAGCGAGGACGATGTTAAGAAGGTCTTGGTTGATGTTTTGAAAGAAGGGAAAAAGAAGTGACCTTTGACATTGAAGCGTGGACCAGTGACGGCAAAGGGACTGTCACGGTCAAGGGACCGTTGATGTCTGGTCAGTTAGAGCAAGGTATTATTGACATTACGTGTCCTCATTGTGCGTCTGTTTCGTCAGTTTCGGACAACGGTTGGTCTACTCTTGTTTGCCATAGCTGCAAGGAAGATGTTGAACACCCCGATTGGTTAGTACCGCTGGGGTCATGAAACTTAAAACCCTGGACCTGTTTTCGGGGATCGGTGGCTTTGCGCGAGGGCTCGAAGCCACCGATTTTTTTGAGACGAGCTGTTTTATTGAGAACGAACCTTACTGTCAGGCTGTGTTAAGGTATCACTGGCCCGACGTACCTGTACTAGGAGACATACGTGATGTCCGAAGACCCGACCTCCCCGACCCGAACCCCGACGTTATTTAACGCAATAAAGGAGGCAGAGAAATGGAAGCCGTAATCTTATGCATGGCGTTGAACGTTTACTTTGAGGCAAGAAACCAACCGTTGGAGGGACAGATTGCTGTATCGCAGGTGGTTATGAACCGTGTTCTGGACGAGCGTTACCCCGATGATCCTTGCGAGGTTGTGATGCAAGGGCCGACCTACCCCGACAGCACTTTACCAATTAAACACAAGTGTCAGTTTTCGTGGTACTGTGACGGTAAGTCGGACAAGCCCAATGATTGGGACGCCTTTCGGTGGGCGGTTGAGGTATCGGAAAGGGTTTGGGAAGGAGAGGTGGTTGATCTTACATACGGAGCCACGCATTATCATGCTACGAGGGTTACGCCTGATTGGTCTTATCGGGCGCACCATACGATAACAGTGGGGGATCACATATTCTACAGGTGGGAACATGACTGATTGGGTTCATAAGATCTTGCCCGAACCTTTGGAGAATCCGACCATGCGGGTTCTGAGTTTAGGTGCCGGCGTTCAGTCCACCGTCATGGCGTTAATGGGAGCGGAAGGAAAATTCGGACCCGCTCCTGACTGCGCGATTTTCGCAGACACGGGATGGGAGCCCGCAGAAGTTTACACGCACTTGGATTGGCTGGAAGCCCAGTTGCCGTTTCCTGTCTACCGCGTCGAATCAGGAAACATAAAGAAAGATTTAGAGAGCAACCTCAATACGACAGGACACAGGTTCGCGTCCATACCCTTCTTTATGATCAACAAGGACGGCACGTTTGGCATGGCTCGGCGGCAGTGTACGAGCGAGTACAAGTTAAAGCCGATTCGTAAGAAAGTAAGGGAACTCATTGGTCTTAAACCAAAGCAACGGACGCCCAAAGGGGTCATGGTTGAGATGTGGATGGGCATCAGCCGTGACGAGATCCAACGCATGAAGGAGAACTCTGATTCATGGGTCACGAACCGTTGGCCGTTGCTCGAGATTGAGATGCGCCGATACGGTTGTCTTGATTGGTTTCAGAAGAACCATCCTGACAGGCCGTTGGTCAAGTCGGCCTGTGTCGGTTGTCCGTTTCACAATGACTATGAGTGGAGTCAGATCAAGAACAACAGTCCTGAAGAATTTGAGGAAGCCTGTCAGATCGATGAGAAGTTACGTGACCCGAACTCTGACGGCGGCAAGTTTCACGGACGGCGTTACCTTCACGCGCAGAGGATACCACTAAGGGAAGTCAGGTTGAACACGGCGAAGGAAACGGGTCAGCAAGAACTCTTCAGCGACTTGATGCAGAACGAGTGTGACGGGATGTGCGGAATTTAACAGAAAGGAGAAAACAAGCTATGATTGAAAAGAAAAAACTAGAACTAGAAGCGGAACTCAACTCCATAACCGAAAGGATTGACCTTCTAAAGTCTTGGCGCAACCCAGACCCTCCACAGGTTCAATATAAGGTTACACAGAGAATTGCAGAACTTGAAAAGAAGGCGGATGCCCTTGATGAAAAAATCTATCAGATGGAGATTAGCCGATGATCGTTTTTTTAGTAGTGATCCCGTTATTGTTTTTAGAAGCGAATGCCGACTTCTTCGACCAAGCCGCCAAGGAACGTGCAGCGGGGGCCGTGTGGCATTACGTGGGGAAACAGGGACTTGACCCGAAGGCCAAGTCCCTACCGCTTCAATGCGTGGACCCCCAGACAGGAAAAGCATGTGGCGAGAAGTACATACTATGGAAGCTCAAGAAGTAACTACTTTTGCCAAGTGCCGGTGGTGCGAAAAGGTTGTAGACGCGGAAGAGTGTTTCGCGGATCTTGTAACTCGGGACGAGAAGACCATCTGGATATGCAACTGTGGGGAACTCATCAGTGCGGCGTCTCTTCCTCTTCATCAAACGGAGTGAGGGCTCGATGGAACCCGGCGTCCGGGTCCCCGTCAACGATGCCCAAAGATTCCCCTAGCAAGCGCGACATGAAGTAGTTCATGCGCGATACCCCCAGAGCGGCGGAACTGTACTCCATAGCTATTCTAAACAGCACCCACATTTTCATGGTGGCTGGCAGACCGTCCAGAGGTAGGACGGCTGCCTTTGCTGCTTCTTGGTAGAGGTGTTCTAGATCTTCGGCGGTCATTTCTTTTTTCGTAGAGCGGCGTACCATTTTCTCACCTGTTTGTCTGTGGGCGTTCCTTGTGCTTCTTCGACTAGAAACGACAACTGTTGAGCGGGAGAGCGGTGATTGACTTTGGACATTTCAATCAGGATCTCCCAGATGGGAATCGGTACGGCTATACTCTTGTATCGTGAAATATCAGGCATTAGTTTTCTCCTTTTGGTTTATATTGAACTTTCTCACAAGCATTGTTCCAACCGTTTTCAAAAATATGTTTTTGCGAACAATTACCAACCATAGAACGACCGTCATAGTATCCTGTTATGCGGTGATGGTAGCTCATAGATGCGTGGCAAAAATCTACACATGCCTTATACCATTCCACGGCCTGTTTCTCTGGTTCGTCCCAAGAGTTTGTCCCCAAGACTTCCTTCTTTGGCCAATCAACTTTCCGCAGAATAGCATCGTCCCATGCCCAACACTCAGTAGAAGAATATTCGCCAAGTGGATCTCCTAAGTATTCCAGCAACCATCCGACAGCCATTCCGTCCCACTCTGACCAGAAAGGGTTAACGCCAAGTAAAAGAACGGGTGCGTAATGATTGTCCGTTTTTACTAAAGATTTTTGTATGCGTTGGGAGGTTTCATCACAAAAAGATGTAATGGGTTTTACCTCAACTAAAACGTCAGGGTGTTTTGAAGTTTCTGACTTTAGTAAAAAGTCTGGGAACCAGCCATCGAGGTCGAAAGGTTCGTATGTCCATTGCCAGCCATAGTTATCAAAACAGGCGGCCCAACGGGCTTCAAGCCTAGAGCGAAAAAGGGTTCCACCGTATCTGGTTTCAATTGGTGTAATGTTATACTCCATCACATCATCTCCTCTTCATTATTAAAATTACAGGTACGGCGAGAAGCGACATGAGGATCTTACCGACCACATTTCCTGTGATATGGTCAATGGAACCGAATGCGAGATACAGGAAGATCCCGCTATCGACAAAGGCGCCCACGATCCCACTGGCAAGAACCGCCAGCCAAAGCTTACGGTTTCGTAGAGGGGTATAGACAGCCATGTCGGCAGATTCCGAAATGAGAAATGCAACGGCACTCGCCAATACCAGGGAAGCAGGTGCGACAATTCCTGACAGAAGTGCGCCGCCAACGATGGCGCCTATAGACCAGCGCCATCCTAATTGTTCTTGGACCATGTCTCGAAGTACGAGCGCGAGTCCAATCATGAGAACACCGCTGGGCGCCATTAGTCCGGGAAACACGGGAATAAGGCACGGACCATTAGGTACGCACACGGTTCCAACGTTTCCAATCAGCCAGTTAGCGGCAGGTATCGTCAGGACAAATCCCGCTAACGCCAGATACTTCTTCATTATATTGTGATCTCCGTTTCTGTTTTAACATCACCGTGATTACCTTCGGTCTTAACAGTAACTTCCGTAACTTGGGGTCCGTTAGCATCTGCATAGATGGTATATTCACGGGCAATCTTGATAGTTAGTTCTTCCTGGGAAATGGGGTTTTTTGTTATTTCCGCAAAGTCCTCTAGAATTGTTTCGATGTACCAAGGATTGTGTTCAAGCAAAGAATCATCCTCATAGGTAAACTCAATAACAATCTTGTAGGAATCGGCATCCCCGTTTACGGGGCATGTTCCTTTAACTTCAGGAAAAGTGTGCCTAACTGTCATCATTAGAGGAGTCCTTTCTGTTGAGGTCTAAGATGCCAGTGTACAGGAGTCTGAACCGCGTCAATGGTTCGAGCCATGTACTCTGGATGTTCAAGTTTCGTGTGGCCTTGTCCATGATGGGATGTAGCAACATTCGCACTGTCGGCAGAAGCAAACGGCCACCGCTTTCCACCAAGACTTAATCCGCGCAGCATATGAATCCACGGCAGAGATCCATTTTGAGAAAGAGCGTTAAAGGCTTCATCACACTTATGCTCCCAAGCGTCTGAACCAATTTTCCAGATGTCTCCACTAGAGCCAAAACATATCTTTGGCCATCCCTCGTCCACCAATTCCAAAAGATAACTAACGGGCAACCCCATGTGCCACACAGGAGCAGACAAGGATTTTTCAAAGGGCCATTGGCTTATAAGGTTTCGTTGTTCTTCAATGCTGCCGTCGATAACATCAGGAACGATAGCCCAATGCGGATGACCCAATCGAGGTTCCAGCCATTTGTACAAACCGTCCCAGTTTGTCTTTTTGTTTTGAGTGTAAAAGGTAAAAGCTCCGTTATCCCACATGACAGATTGTCCAATGGAAATACATATATCGTCATCGTCCTTACGGGCGTAGCTCACGCAAAAATGTTTGCCGGCCATCTGCATCAGTAATCGTCTAGGAGTAATAGGAGTGCCGTGGTAATGAATCACCTCAACCACTCCCGTAAGTCTTCACCCATGACCGTGCTTGCAATATCCATTTTGCTTCGCAAAGCCTTGACGATCTTCTCGTCAATCGTACCTTCGGCAATCAAGTCTATATAAGTGACGTTGTTCTTCTGACCGATTCGATGCGCTCTGTCTTCCGACTGCATACGCACAGCCAGATCAAAACTGTTGGCGAAATAGATCACGGTGGTAGCAGCGGTGAGCGTGATGCCGTAGCCGCCTGTTTGCGGATTGCCGACAAAGAACTGTGCCTTCCCGTTTTGAAATCTTTCAATGGCCGTGGTCCGTTCTTCGTCTGTTGTGTCCCCATAGTAAGTAACCGTGGACGTTGCCCCGTAAGCCTTTGATAATGCTTCAGTAATTCGCTTCATGTCATAACGGAACCTTGACCAGATGATGACCTTACCCTCAATTTCCTCGAGGCAGTCCAAGAGTTCTTTCAATCGGTTGTCCGGGATTTCCACCAAGGACCCGTCATCAGGTTTCGTGTGGCCGGAAAGAATTTGCTGCAACCGCAGTAGCTGGGTCATGGCGTTGGGGGCGGTCATGAATGTGTCTTCATCCAGGATGGCTAGAGCAAATTCCTTGACCTCTGTATAGATGCGTTTTTGATCAGGGGTCAGTGTCACGTATCTTTGGACGTATAGTTTATCGGGTAGATCCAAACATTCACTTTTTAGAATGCGTGAGGAAAATTCTTTTAACAGCTCGGATAAATGATCAAGGTTTCGGTAGCCGACAACTCTATTAAAAGAGTGAGCGCCAAAGGTCTGTCGCTTCATGACGGCATAACGATATTGAAACTGAAAAAAGTTATCACCGCATTCGCCTAGCAACTTGTTATCCAAGAAGTGACACTGTGACCACAGGTCCATAGGAGATTGTGTCACGGGGAATCCTGTCAGGATGCGCCGATACTTTGCCAGCGGTGACATCTTCAAGATGGCTTTCGTCCGTTTGGCTTTCGGGTTCTTGATAGCTGTTGATTCATCCAGTGCCAGAAATGCTTTCGACATTTTAAGAACGGCGGCCAGGTAGCGTTGACCTTTGACCGTGGACAGGGCTTCGATGTTCATGACGAGGATACGAAGATCGTCGCCTTCATGGGGCAGCGCAAAAGCTTTAAGTGCCGACTTCTCTTTTGACTTGGGGGAAGGGTTCCAGACAACGATGTCCCGTTCTATTCGGTCAGGCAGATGCGCGGGAATTTCAAGTCTGGCCCAGTTTCGGTAGACTCCTTTGGGGGCCAGAACAATCAGCGTGTCAATCTTACCAGCTTCAAAAAGAACGCCAGCGTTATCAATGGTGACTTTACTTTTGCCTGTTCCCATCTCAAGGAACAAACCCCAATTGATCTTGTCCCAAGAGGACATGAGGACATCTTTTTGGTGCGCGAAGGGAGTTGTTTTGAATTCGTACTTCATCACTTTCTTCTTTCTCTTAGGCTGAATATAGCATAGAGTTAGTGATTGTCTATTGCAAAGTTACTAAAAGTTTGGTACGCAATGACACATACAAAAAGAAAGTAGAACTATGACAGTGTATCTAACGCAAGAAAATCCTCGCTTTAATGTGCTTCCCGCACGTAAGTGGGGGGACCTTGCTTCCCTTGCAGCACCCTTTGATCAGATTCATATAAATCCAGGTCGCATAGTCGAACAGATTAAGCGAAAGCTGAAGGCGTATGGTGATGACGATTGGCTGTTGTGTCTGGGGGATCCTGCGATTATCGGCGTGGCGTTTGCCATCGCCGCTGATGCCAACGGTGGCCGTGTCAATGTTCTCAAATGGGACAAGCTCGAAAAAGATTACTATCCCGTGAGAATTCAGGTCCGTGGCGGCATCGAAGAACTTACAACCTGAAGAGGAGATACTTGTGACAGACATACTTGACACAATAGTAGCAGATGCAGAAGCCTTTGAAAAATTGACAACGGAAGGTGGACGCGAACTCTCTGACCTGATTCGACAAGCAAATGATGTCGGACAGGCAGTGGTCAACACAGAAGAGGCAATCAAGAGCCTCAAAAAAACTCGGGACAAATATCTATACGAACTTTTGCCAGCTAAAATGGCAGAGCTTGGTATGGATAAGGTTGAGGTGGACGGGAATACCGTTTCCTTAACTACCTTTGTTCACGCTTTAATGCCGAAAGATCCCATGCAAAAGGATTTAGCCATCCAGCATTTACGGTCTATTGGTTGTGAGGACTTCATAAAGAATCAGTTACAGGTTTCTTTTGGGCTCTCTCAAGACAACGAAGCGAAGGCGTTGCAAGCTGATCTGGATAAAGCAGGTCATGAGACAACGGCGAGAGTTTGGGTTGAACCAATGACGTTGAAGAAGCTTGTGAAAGAGCGTCTTCAAGCCGGTCTAGAGTTCGATACAGAATTATTCAACGCGCACATTGGAACAGTAGCAAAGATTAAAGGAGCATGATTATGGCCAAGAAGAACGGACTACCTAAAGAATTGATTGAAGCTTTCGCAGAAGACAGTGGAAGTGGATTTGAAGAAGTAACGACACAGGATCTTCAGATTCCCTTTATTCGTCTCATTCAGGCATTGAGCCCTCAACTTGATAAATCGGAATCGAGTTATATTGAAGGAGCGTCCTCTGGCGATATCTTCAACACGGTCACCAGACAACTATGGGATGGTGACGAAGGACTTGTTGTCCTTCCAGCTTTTTTCCAGATGAAACTGCTGGAGTTTGTACCCCGTCAACAAGGCGGTGGATTTGTTAGTGAACTGAATGCCGACTCGTCAGATGTGAGAGAAGCAGTGCGAGATCAGGATTCTGGCATGGAACTGCTGCCTAATGGCAATGAAATTGTTAGGACGGCACAGTATTACGTGAAGATTGTCCATGATGATGGCAACTTGGAAAGTGCCATCTTGGACATGAAGAAGACCCAGTTGAAAAAATCTCGGGCGTGGCTGTCGCTGATGCAGATGCAAAAGCACAATGGCAAGGCGTTGCCCATGTACGCCAACACTTACCGTCTTAAAACGGTTAAGGAATCCAACGACAAAGGCAACTGGTCCAATTGGAGCATTTCCCAGGAAGGTACTGTTCCATCGATTGAGGCATATACGGAAGCGAAAGAGATGTATGAATCCGTCAAAAATGGAGAACTCGCTATCGCGCCACCTGTGTCTCTGGATCAGGTAGAAGATCAAACCGATTCTGACGTACCGTTTTAAGAAGGATTGGACCCCCGCTTCGGTGGGGGTCCTCTTTTTGAGATGGGAACAAATGCGGAGCGATTTCTGGACCTGTTTAAGGGGTTCAAAGAAGCACACGGTCAGACTGAAGTTTTAAATCATCAACGGCACGGCAAACAGAAAGCCAATAGCTTCATTGTCCGTGAGCCGTTGACTGTTGCTTTGGTTGACCAGCACCTTAGAGGCAAGCAAGGTGTTGGCAGCATTCCCATTGACGAAACAAACGGTTGCACTTTTGGTGCGCTTGATATTGACGATTACAATTTAGATCTTATTGCCCTTTGTAAGAAGAGTGCGCGGTTCAAGCTTCCCTTGACCGTGTGCCGTTCAAAGTCAGGGGGCGCCCATTTGTTTATTTTTTTATCAGAGAAAGTTCCAGCCGTAGATCTCCGTGACAAGCTGGCCGAGTTTGCTTCGGCCCTAGGTTTTGGAACATGTGAAATATTCCCCAAGCAAGAAGAAGTGATTGTGGAACGCGGAGACGTTGGAAATTTTATAAACCTTCCGTACTTCCAAGAAGAGTACACCACACGATTTGCGTATGATGACAACGGCAAGGAGTTATCGTTAGACGAGTTTCTGGTACGGGCAGAGAAAGCCAAGATCAGTCTGAAGGAACTTCGAGCTTTTGAACTGGGTACGAATTCAGAAGTTTTGCCTAACGGACCCCCTTGCTTGCAGCAATTGACGGAGTATGGAATCCCAGAAGGTGGACGCAACAACACTCTCTTAAACATAGGCGTTTACTACAAGCTGGCGTCACCAAACAACTGGCGCGATCTGTTAGAGAAGCATAACCAAAATCATTGCACTCCCTCGCTGCCAGCCAAAGAGATTGTCACGATTCAAGAGCAATTAGAAAAGAAAGAATATTTTTACACGTGCAAACAGGAACCTGTTCAAAGTCATTGCAACAAATCCCTATGTCGAACACGCCAGTTTGGTGTGGGAAGCAATCAAGATTGTCCTACCATTGGGGGATTGACCGTTGTGGAATCAGAACCACCCGTTTGGTTTGTGGATGTAGACGGGTCCAGACTTGAACTATCTACAAAGCAGCTTCAGCTTCAGATGGATTTTCAGAGGGCTTGCATGGAGCAGATGTATCAGATGCCAGCCAAGATGAAAGAAACTGATTGGAGAGAGATGATCAATACTCTGCTTCAGACAGCAACCAGGATCAACGTGCCAGAAGAACTAACAACGAAAGGGCAGTTCACTGAACTCTTGGAGATGTTCTGTACGTCACGCATTAAGGCTCAAAGTGAAGAAGAGTTGCTGACAGGAAAGCCGTGGACATCAGAAGGATACACCTACTTCAAGCTTGGTGCGTTACAGGAATTCTTGCGCCGGAAAGGGTTCACCAATTATTCACGTGGCCAGATTACGGAACGGCTAAAGGAACTGAACAATGGACCAAGGGCAGACAAGCGGTATCGGTTAAAAGATAACAAGGGAGCATGGCGAGAAGTTCGCGTGTGGTTTGTGCCAGAGATAGAAGAACTGGATGTGGATCTGAAGAAGCCAGAGTTTGACGGGGACGTACCGTTTTGAAGCTTCAGCCTATTCCCATTACTTTGCGTGAAGCCAACGATTTTGTGGAGCAATACCATCGACATAACAAGAGAACAAACAGAGATGGGGGCCGATACGCTATTGGTGCGACTACTGGAAAGCGCATGGTAGGAATTGCGATTGTTGGGCGCCCTTTAGCAAGGATGATGCATGATGGATATACAGCAGAGGTTACCCGCTGTTGCGTACTGGACGATTCCCCCAAGGGAACATGCTCTTTTCTTTATGCTCGATGCTGGAGGATTTGGCAGCAGATGGGGGGCAAGAGAATGATTACCTACACGTTGCAGACAGAAAGTGGTTCAAGTTTAAAAGGAGCTGGGTGGAAAATTGTCGGAGAAACGCAACGGGGAGAATGGAGTCGCGAAGGCAGAGAACGAGATTGGCAACCTATCTATGGTCAATTGAAGTTTAGGTGGGAAATTCAATGAAGATCCAAAAGACATACTTAGGTCCACCTGGTTGCGGCAAGACACAAAACAATTCCAATCTTGTTCAAGAGTACATCAATCAGGGCATAGAACCAGAGCGCATCGCCTGTGTTTCGTTTACCCGTAAGGCCGCCAGAGAAAGCCGTGAACGAGTATGCAAGGATACGGGCATTGAGGAAAATCGGTTGCCCCATTTCCAGACGCTCCACTCCATAGCGTTCCGAGAAGGGGGACACAAAGTATCGGAAGTGATGGGGGGCGAAGACTTCCGAACAATTGGAGACGCTATTGGTTTAAGCTTTGGTCGAGATACCAAGAGTATGCTTGAGAGCGATTTTGACACCTTGGGTGTTAGCAAGGGTGACTACTACATGAACATATACCACTTGGCACGTAGCAAGAATATGCCGTGGGAAGAAATGTTCAGACAGGCTGGAAACTACAATCTGCATTTCTCGGAACTCAGGCGCCTTGTTGAGACGTATGAGGAGTACAAGAGTACTTACAACAAGATTGACTTCACGGACATGATTGAAGAGTTCATACAGCGTGGGAACTCTCTGGATGTGGATGCCTTGTTCGTGGATGAGGCACAGGATCTATCAACGCTCCAGTGGCAGATGGTGGATATTCTTAGGGAAACACCTGACATTCAAATCTTTGCGGGTGACGATGACCAAGCCATCATGGGATTCCAAGGTGCAGATGTTCCAGCTTTCCTGAGTGCCACCCAAGAACGGGAAGTGTTGAATCAGTCTTATCGGATTCCTTGGAACGTGTGGCATGTAGCGCAGAGCATAGTATCACGCATAGAAGGTCGAGCCCCTAAAGAGTGGAGTGCCAGAGATGACCAAGGCATTGTTCAGCAACACCAGAGCCTGTGGGATGTTCCGTTGGACGAGGGAGATTGGTGCATTATGGCTCGAACCAATCGCATTGCGTCTCAATATGCGGATTCCTTGAGAGACGAAGGATGGGTGTACAGTCGGAACGGACACCCCAGTATTCCCCCCAAAATGTACGAAGCTATTATAAATTGGGAAGATCTGGTCAAAGGAAAACTCATAAGTCCAGACGAACTTAGAAACGTATACGCTTACATGAAGGCAGATGTTGGATACACGAAAGGATTTGGACCAAGATCCAAAGCTCTTATGAACTTAGACCCTGAGATATCCGTCAACATGGACTTTGCAAGAGACAATCTTGGTTTGCTGCAAGCTGGAGATATTCGGTGGCATCAGGTTTTGGACAAGATAAGCCGTGACATGCAGCATTACCTTCTGAATGCACTTAGACGCGGGGACAATGTCAAGAATCCAAGGATCAAGGTTAGCACCATCCACTCTATGAAGGGGGGTGAGGCCGATAACATCTTGGTTGTTCCTGACTTGTCCTATGCAGCGGATCGGGAATATCAAACGAATCCTTCCACAGAACACCGTGTGTTTTACGTGGCAGTAACCAGAGCCAAGAAGGCTCTTCACATTATGGAACCCTCAACAGATAAGTATTATTCGATATGAAACCTGGAACGATATTAAAGAAAAGTTTGAAACTTGTAACAGGCAAACGTGCCTCTCAACATGGTGACTACAGAAGTCTGCATAAGAGATTTGCCGAAGGTATAAGCTGGTATCTTGGTCATCCCGTGACCCCAGAACAAGCAGCGTTTATAATGGTGCTATTGAAGGTTGCCCGACATGAAAACGGAGCCCTCAACCGTGATGACGGTGTGGATGCGACTTCCTACACAGCAATCTATGCGGCTCTTTGTGGAGATAAAAAATAATGGACGAAGACCTTTTTGATGAAACCATCTGGACACCCCCAGATGTATTGCCTGATCTCTCTTCAGAGAAGCTTATCTGTCTGGACGTAGAAACCAAGGACCCCAACCTTCTTTCCAAAGGGCCGGGTTGGTGTAGAGACGATGGGCATCTCATTGGGATAGCTGTGGCTACGGAAAATTGGCAAGCCTATCTGCCGATTGCTCACGATAGCTTCGGTAACATGTCGAAACAAAATGTTACCAAGTGGCTGAAGGATCAATTGAAGCACGGCATGGACGTTGTGTTCCACAATGCACAGTATGACCTTGGATGGCTTATGACGGAAGGCATTGAAATAAAAGGAAGAATTCTAGACAGCATGATTGCCGCCCCACTGCTGGATGAGAATCGTTTTAGCTACAGCTTGGATGCGCTAGGGAAGACATATCTGGGGAAAAGAAAACAGGAAGACGAACTTCGGAGAACGGCAGCACAGCATGGCGTTGATGCCAAGAAGGAAATGTGGAAGCTTCCGCCGGCAAGAGTTGCTTTGTATGCAGAGACAGACGCACGGTTGACATTTGATTTGTGGGACGTTCTTCATAAAAACCTTGTGAAGGAAAATTGCCAGGACATCTTGAAGATGGAACTGGATCTTATTCCCATTATCTTTGAGATGCGTAAGCGTGGTGTCAGGGTTGATCTTGAGAAGGCACAAGAAACCAAGAAGATGCTTCAGGGCAAGGAAGACGAACTCCGCAAGAAGATCCTTGATGAGACAAACGTGGACATTGAACCGTGGAACGCTAAAAGCTTGGCTAAGATCTTTGATCACTTTAAATTGTCTTATACAGAAACGGCTATATCAAAAGAACCAAGCTTTACGAAGAAGTTCTTGTCGGAGCATGATCATCCTATAGCTAAGAGCATTTTGGAAATACGTGAATACAACAAAGCGAATACAACGTTTGTTGATACGATTCTTAGCCATCAGCATAATGGCCGCATTCACTGTCAGTTTAACCAGTTGCGGTCAGATGGAGGTGGTACGGTGTCCGGCAGATTCTCATCCAGCCATCCTAATTTGCAGCAAGTTCCCTCTAGACACCCACAAATTAAAGGGCTTATTCGAGGACTTTTTCTTCCAGAAGAAGGAACAAGATGGGGGAGCTTCGACTACTCTTCTCAGGAGCCCAGATGGCTGATGCACTATGCGTCTCTTACGCCACCTATTTCCAGTGATGAAAAAGTTATTGAGATCGTCAAGGCGTACCATGACGAGGATGTAGATTTCCATCAGATCATGGCAGACATTGCCGGGGTGGAACGTTCTCAAGCCAAGACTATTAACTTGGGTGTCATGTACGGCATGGGAGTTGGGAAGCTTTCATCTGTGTTAGGGAACATTTCTTTTGAAGAAGCCAAAGCCATTCGGGACGAGTACAATGAGAAGGTCCCTTTTATAAAAGACTTGGCATCTCGGGTGACCAAGGCTGCGGAAGACAAAGCAGAACTGCGAACCATGTTGGGCCGCAAGTGCCGATTCCCAATGAGAGAGCTTAAAGGATATTCAAAGGACATGAAGAAATCCATGCACGTGGATGCTCTGGAAGCCAGATGGGAAGACACCCTAAACACTCCCGTAGAGTCTAGGGAGAAAAACTGGAAAACTTTCAACCCCGCTCTATATCAGGTGGCCTTTACCTATAAGGCGCTCAACCGTCTAATTCAGGCATCAAGTGCGGATCAGACCAAGCAAGCCATGCTGGATTGTGTGGCCGAAGGCCATGTTCCAATGCTCACGGTTCATGATGAACTATGCTTTTCGATACAGGATGGGGAGATCCCTCAGATCAAGGAACTCATGGAGCAGTGTGTGCCGAAGCTTAACATCCCTGCCAAGGTTGATGTCGGCATAGGCGATAACTGGGGCAACGCCAAGTAACCTAGCGCAGAGACATTATGCCTCTGGACCGTTGGCCGCCTGTCACTGGGCCACGGACGGATCCTCCACCAGCATACCTTCCAGGTGTCAAATTAGGATTTGATACTTTTGACCACACATCTGATAAGAATGACCTCATTTTATCTCCAGCACGTTGCACTGCCAAGGTATCAGGGTCGTTAAAACCTAGAACAGGGGTTCCCAGATCCTGTCTGAACATATCTGCTGCCCTTTGATATTCCGCTGCCTGATGCCGTGCGTCCTGTCTTGCTCGGGCATCGGCCATTGGGTCATAAGGGGCAGACATGTCCCTATAAGCTGGTGGTTGTTGCATTGCCATCTTTTCCATAACCGCTTGACGAGCTAAGTCTTCTCTCGCTTGAATTGTTGGGTCCATCAAGTGTTTACCGCTGTCAACGGGATACTCCCCTAAAATAGCTCTGTCCCCCGCGTATTGTAAATCTGGGGAAAAGACAGAACGTCCAGGTATCCTAGATTGAACTATAGGGTTCCAACCTGGTTGGGCGCCAGGTTGGCTTGTTCCTAAAGTCGAATATCCTGGTGGAATTGACCCTGCGCTCCCTAATCCACTGACATCGTAAGAAACTGGACCCCCTCCTATTGCTTCTGTCATTGCAGCCGCCCTGTCTTCTGGGGGAACTGCTGGCGCCGAAGCTCCTGGTTGACTACCTACAGGAGAAGTAGAAGGCGCAAACGTTCCAGCTTCGTTTCTGGCCTGATCCATATAAAAGTTATCAACACGGGCTTGCTGGTCAGCGGTTAGCGGAGTGGGGGTATAACGTGTATCCATTTGCTGATAGTTAGTAGCAAGATTTTGAGCAGCACTTGCTGCCGCATTTACTTTCTCTGCGGCCAGTTCCTGCACCTCCTTTGGGGCACCACTTTTGGCAATGGTATCCTTAAAGGTAGTAAGCATATCAGTTGGAACGGATTTGCTGGGAGAGAATGGAGCTTCTTTATCTCCAGCAAAAATACCTGTTCCTCGAGCGTCAGACCCAGGACTCCATTCAAAACCCCCTATCATGGGAAGACCAACTTCAACTCCAACGGGTTGAGGACCTTGCTTACCTTCTATCGCACGTGAAAAATCCGAAGAAGAAGCTCCTGGAAGACTAAAGACATCCTTCCCTGTAAACTCGGGGTCCACTAATCCAAACGTGAAGAAACTAATCAACGCTTCAAGAGGCGCCGTGAGAATAGTCGCTAGATCTGGACTGTCACCAGTTAGGCTCCCAATACCACCTAGGTTAGTACTAAAAGGATCTGTTTCCGCAGGGGACCAATCAGGTCCAGGCTCGCCGTCCCCACCCCAATAACCTTCAGCGCCGCCAGGACTAAATCCTCCAGGGCCAGGCGCTACGTCCATACCTTCAAAAGTTAAGTCCCCTGGTGACCAATCACTTCGGGACAAGTCGGGCTCAAAGGACTCACTTTCATCTGGACTTGGACCAGGGTCAGATGCTACGTCTCCTGAAACAGAACTTCCTGCTCCGGGATCATCTTCTATACCACCATCACCACCATAATCATCATCAACCATTACTTTTTCCTTCGCATCTTCTTCAGGGTCATGGCCAACCTAGCCCTTTGTCCTGTCTTGCCTTTCTTCTTGGCGGCAGCTCGAAGCTTTTTCGCCGGTATCTTTTTGCCTTTCTTGACGCCCAGTGTCTTACGCAAAGCCCCTGGCTTTTTAATAGCGCCCTTAATCCACTTTTTCTTTTTTTTCTTCTGTGCCATTACGTTAAGCTTTCCCAAGTTCGACCATCAAATTTCTTGGCTTGCTTTCTGTTTGCAGATCCAACGTAGCTGCAATGCACCCACCCGGAACTTGGATCTCCTTCCTTGTAGAATTCTAGCAGAAGCTGGTCATAATCCAAATTGTCCATGATCCAGTGTGCAATGTCCTTGTTTGAGATCGTAGGAATCTCAAAGTCGGCGGCTTGCCCCGTCACGTGCTGGGAAGTCGGTGAAGAACCAATCTCCGTATTAAGACCCAAGGACCGGAAACCACTGTTCAGGGTAAAGGGAAGGCCGTAGTTTTCCCGGATGGGCTCGAGGATGTTCTCGCATAGCAAGCGCATGTTCTCGATAGCTTCTTCTTTGGGCTCATTTTTGATGCCCTTGCGAATGGCCGTCTGGGACTTCGTGAACTCAGCCAAAGAGAAATGATCTGATAACATCATTGTCTAAGACCCAACAATTTTTCTTGCTCAACCTGTCGTAACAAGTTTTCACCGCCTCCTAAAACTCCTACGTTGCCCGTACCCGCCAGAGTTCCTCTTTGTGTGCCTTGCTGCAAAATTTCTTCTATCCCAAATTGCGGTCTAAGTGCATCTCGTCTTTGGTTTATGGCAGGTCTTTGTTCTGGAGAGACGGTTGTGGTTTCTGTTACTATTTCTTTTTCTGCTTCCTCTATAGGAACATTCAATATACCACTTCCAGATATCAGTGACGCTTCAGACGCCATGATAGAGCCTATTCTGTTTAGCGCATATGTAGTAGATCCCATCTCCTTCTGAGCCGCTAAAGACGGAAGCTCTGCCCCCGCCGCAATAGCTTTTTCATACTCAGCCGCTCGAAACCTTGGAGAGGTCATAAGTTTAAGAACAGATCTATTCCGTAATGCTCTGGAAAAAACTAAAACAGTACCTAACGCGCCCAACGTAGGCACAAAAGTAGCTGGATTAGCAAGACCAGCAAATAAAGCAATTGCAGCAGGAGCCGCTGCAATTCCTCCATACCCCTTTATGGGAACATCCGATATCTTAACGGCATCGTTAGCGAGTTTCTCTAAAGCCTTGACGGAATCAACTCCTATAATATTGGATAGCCCACCGTTTGCATTTTGGGAATGGATTGCATCTTTTAAAGCCTTGCCCCACGCACCAGATTGAATGGAAGCCTCATCCAAAGGCGTCTTAAAAGAATGATGAAGAAGATTGTTCATCACCATGTCCTTTACACCTCCTGGCGCACCTAATTGATCATCTCCTATGACCGCTCGTAATCTATTGTAGGAAGAGGGCTCTTTTAAAAGACCAGATACCAAAGCTTGCGGATTATCTACCGTTCCATCTCGGATACTTTTAAGTACCGCAGATTTGCTTTCGTCAATGTTACGAATAACTGTCCCCTCAAGAGCTTCTACTTGCGCCCGTAAGCTTTGATTCTGAACAGAAGGAAGAGACGCCATGAGTTCATCTTGCTTTGTTCCCACAAGATAAAAATCGTCCATGACACCACGCATTCGGGATGCCGTTTCTTTTCCAAACAATAAATCTTGAGTATCATCTCCTAACTGTTTGAAGGAGGTGGCAAACTTGCCCGGACTAAATAAACCTCTTCCGTCTATAGCTCTTTCCTGTGTTCCTTTAATCCATGTTGTAGCTAATCCATTTCGTACATTTTCTCGAAGAAGATTGACTCCTGCCTCTCCCGCCTGTGAAGCGGCAGCAAGTTGTCTAAAGCTTTCTAAAGACTCTTGATATGCCTGAATATGAGACTTCCTGTAAATATCGTCCACGGGAAGTTTTTCAATCCAATCGTTCATAAGACCAACGGTTTTATCAAGACCTGTAGCTTTTAATTCTGCATTAGCAAGAGCATACTCCCCCCTTCCAACTAGTTGTTGAACTGTCGCTAATGCTTGCTCTGTACCAGGTTCTGCAAATCTATTTAAAGCATCTCCTTTTGGCGTTACCGCATTGAGATACATTCGTAACTTGGGGGCATTCCCGCTCTGAACAATCTGCTTAACTACATCAATGTTGCTATTAAAATACTGACCATTGGCATTCTTAATTATTGTGTTAACAGCGGCATTGTTGAACTGCTCTTGCCCTTCTGAATAAAACTTATTGGCATTTTTCCATTCGCCCAATCCTTGACGAAGGTTATCAAGTTCCCCAGGGGTAAGCGGCTTTGTATAAAAACGGCCCCCCACCTTCTTTCCGTCTATTACCGTACCCGCAGGATGGCGTCTTAATTTATAACCCGTAGCCAAATCTTCGGAGAGTTGGGTAAACCGGGCATCCAAGACCTCATCAACGGACTGTATAATCTTGCTGATACCTGCTTGTGCCGCCACTGGGACAAGCTCTGGATCTCCAATGGACATTCGCAACGCCTGTTTTATTTGTCCTAGCTGATCAAGACTTAGACTGCTTTCTTTCCGAATAAGGTCAAACAGACTGTTATCAAAATCGACAAATTTATTAGCGTCTTTTAATTCGTCTATGGCCTTAACAATTTCTTTGTTACTAAAATTGGCTCCATCCCCTATTAGCTCTCTGGACAAGCGGTAAAGAGCATTGGACTCCGTAGTAAACAATCTAGCCGCTAGTTTTGCCCCTTCCGCGTAATCGTTAGGAACTCCCGTAGAAGGCACAAAAGCGTTTTCAAACGCTTTTAATTCTTGCTTAACAATATCATCAAGATGCGTCTTGGCTAATTGATATGCTTCGTCAGGATTGGCCAACTTTTGAGAAACCATACTAGCGACTGCTTTGGCCTGTGCGTTCAGGAGCCCTTTTGCTTCTTCTTGGGTGATTCTTCCTTCAGTAAGATCTTCAATGGTCTTCCGCACAAAGCTTATGTTAGCTCTGCCAACTCTAGGATTCGGAAGAATTTTTTCATTAATGGCTAATGCTCGAGCGGCTAAAGATTTTCCCGTAACTTCTTGGATCGTGGGCCGTGCGCCACCAGCAATCATCTGACGGGCTTGTGCCAGACCTTCTTCTGTCGCAACTTTCTCTGCTTGTCTTTTGGACATGCCTTTAGCTGTAAGCTCTGATATTCTTTGTGCTGAAACTTCAGGTCCCGGACCCTTTATTAAACGTCCTATCCCCCAAGCTATACCTCGTCCAACGCCCTCAAAAGTAGCGTTAAGCGCCCCCTCCATACCGATTGCAATAGCTACATCTCCGGCAGATTGCCTGTTTAACCCTTGAAGGTATTCAATTCCTTCATCTCCAGCTTTTGCCGCCGCCGCTGCACCGCCAACAATGAGCATTCCAGGGAGAAGACCAACCCCTGTAGCCATTAAGCTTGCACCTACTGCCGCTGCTACAGGCGCACCCGACTCCCCTGCAAAATCAACTACGTCATACCAAGACAGGCCAGGTTTATCGACATAGACTTTCCCCGTATCTTTTAACCCATATTTGTCACGAAGCTCTGGGGATACCTGTTCTTGGTCTACTACAAAAGTATCTTCTCCTATTCTTTCAAAGGTTCCCTCTCCTAGCATCTGTGTAAGAAGATTGGTTTTCTCTTCATCTGTGTCCATACGGCCTACTTGATATCGTAGGCTGGCGTTTTCTATTTCCTCTGTTGGAAGATCTTCTGTCACTTCTTCTGTCACTTCTTCTGTCACCACACCTTCTTCAGGGGGGATCGTATAATCAAAGTCAGGATCATCTGGAAAAGCCGCACGAAGCTTGGCTATCTCCTCATTGGAAGGCATGTCCCCCTCAATTTTTATTCTTTTGAGTCCTTGAGGAGTGTTAATGGGAAGAATGCCCATGATCTACACCGTCAAATCTATGTCAAAGGTGGTTTTCTGGGCTCTTTTCCCAGGTCCATATTGTTCTCTTAACTTTGGTACAATTCCAAATCTATTTAGTTCTGTTGAATATGCATCATGGACTTCATTGTAGGATCTAGCTAACGCATTTGAAGTAGCTTGGATAGCATTCCTAATAGTTTCAGGGTTGCGTATAAATTTATTATCAAATCCTGTTACGCCGTTAAATACCTGGCTTCCATCTTCCGCTTTTCCAATAGCCACTTCAAACCCTAAGATCTGAGCTACTCGAATTCTATCTGCGTCTGAAATGGTTTTCCCACTTTCTTGCAAAATCATGGGGGCAAGTCTAGCAAGTATGATTCTTGCCTCTGCCTCAAACTGACTGACTTGGGACGCACCTTGATTATCTAAAAGAGCCTTTGAAAATTGATCAATAGGACCCCCCTGTACAACAGAAACTGCCGCCAAAGTATCCCCTATCCGTTGTTTAACGCCGCCCCATCCCGTAAGCTTTGATTTTTCTCCAGGTTTTCCGATATATTTTTTAAGCCCTTGTACATCCTGATACAATTTTTTAACAGGTCCTGCCGCTTGTTCATAAGCCCCATGCATAGCTCGTAACTCATTCGGTTCAATTGTGGATTGAGCCATTACGGGCTTACCGTTAATTTTAGTAGTCATGCCAGCTAGTGTTGGCCGAAAATAATTTGGCTTGTAATCAATCCCCCATTTCTTAAAGGGGGCATAACTTCCCGTTACATTTTTCCCCATATAGCTTAGTTCTTTTGCAGTTAATTTTTTATCCTTTCCACCTGATTTAATATCATCCCAATCATATTTAATTCTGTCTTGCGAAACTATAGGAATGCCCAGTTGCGACATTCTGTCTTTCCCATATTGATCCAATTGAAGATAAGTGCCTGCGGGAACTGTAATGTTTCCTTTGGCGCCTTCTTTAAGGAGGTTAGCGGGAATTGTTGTAGCCTCAATGACGGCATAATCCCCTGGAATGAGCCGTTTAGCTTCAGCCACTCTCTTCTCTTTTCTAATAGCTGTCTCTTCGGCACGTGTTCCTTTACGGATTGCTCGATCTTCCGCTCGTTGCTCTGATTCCAAAGCAAACTTCTGTGTAAGTGCTATTTTAGCAATAGACATCTGACGCTGCCTTTTAGCCGCCGTCTGCTTGTTCTTGTAGTCCATTATCTTAGGCAATGCTTTTTCTAATCCGGCACCAATATTCGTCAAAGCACTAGGATCTTTACCAGAGGCGATAGCCGCACCTAACTGAGCAAGTAAAAGACCTTCCATCTGAGAATCATCTTCAACAGCCGGCAGCAAAGCCTCTATGTCTTTCTTTATCGTAGCAATATCTATCTTACCTGAGAGAGCGCCATCTGCTAATCTTCCAATCACATCATCTATAGCTGCATTCTTGGCGTCAGGATCAATTCCCGTGCCTTTCTTTTTAAGGGCATTAAACAAGGTAGGACGATCTGTTATAACTGCGGGCTTGTTGGAATCCGTAGAGCTTTTTACAATTATTTCTTCTTGAGATGCTGGATCAATCTCACCAGCATCTCCCATAACGGGACCTTTTTCTGCCGCACCCCCTCCTGGAGCTTCAATTTCCTCTCCAATTTCAGAAACTTTTTCTATATCCGCTTGTTTCTTTTCAGCCTGTGTTGGAGGAATTCCACCTTCTAACAGGTCATCGTCTCCCATTTCTACATCTATGTCTTGCCGTTCAAAATCAATATGACCTAACGCTGGTTTCTTATAATCTATAGATCCAGTTTCTTCTACAGAAGCTGCCGCATCTTGAAGCGTAGAATATATTCTTCCATAGGCAGGTGTTCCTGATATGCTTTTTAAGTAATCTCTAACTACAAAATCTGTATCCCCTGTTACATATTCTTCTACAAGCTCATCTATTGTTACGGTATCTGAAACAGCCGGACTTCCTGATGCGGGAGTACCAGGCGCTCTGGTCGTTTTCTTAGGACCCCCTACTACATAGCTTGGTAATATGGCTTGAGCGGATTCAGGCCAATCATAGTTATTCATAACTTCAGACGGCAATAGTGGTTGACCACTACCGAAAGAAGGCATCTGTGGACGAACCACTGGATTAACGGCTCCATACAAATATGCGCTTGGATTAGATAAAGAACCCCCACTAGCCATCTTACGCACAATACCGCCACCAGCCATCGACAAAGTATGGCCTCCCTGTGGGTGCATAGCGTCCCTGGTCACTGCATCAATAAGAGAGGGCGAAGACGCCATGATGCCAGCGGGTCCACTGTTCACGTACCCGCCATTACGAAACATTTTACGATGGGCCAAGCTCTTTTTCATCATTAGCTTACCGCCGATTTAAATATCTTACCAAAGGGATTGTCCAAAGCCTTGTTGATGCCAAGGCCAGCAATCCCCGCACCAATGGCCTGGGACCACGGACTCGGAGGCGGTTCATCTGGAGCCATAACTTGGCTCGAGGTTGCCGAACCAATGGCTGGCTTGAACTGATCACTTAGCCATCCAATCCGCGTGTAGGGTTCCATCTGCTGCTGAAGGGTGTTTCGTCTGGCAGCGTCCAGTTCCATCTGCGACTGCTGCTGGCCCAGTCCACCCAACTGGGTCATCATCTGAACATCTTGCGCTCCCAAGGACTGTGCCAAACTTCCCAGATTAGCTTGCGACACGCCAAACTGACCAAGGCCGGAAGCCAATCTAGCAGATTCCTGAGAGGTGGCCTGACCAAGTCCCGCCAAGAGGGAAGCAACCCCTTGTTGGCGTTTCTGCTGGTTTTCAAACGCCGTCTGGGATGCATTTAATGCTTGGTTGTAGTTCTTGGAGTAATCCTCAAACGTTCTGCGGCTACCAATGTCCAACAGGTTACGGCTGAGTTCCCCTAACTGAAGACCTCCACGATCTCCTCCAAGCGCCCCCGTGGTAGCCTGACGGGCTCTTAGCTTGGTGCCGGCAATGTCGCCCTGACGAGTGAGTTCTCCAAGAGCCTGTTGCGTAACCATCCTCTGGTAAGGGTCCATGAAGGACTGCATGGTCGCTGCATC
>TARA_R100001594_G_scaffold33250_2_pt1 | contig 26486 bp, 31 predicted proteins | sample TARA_R100001594 | Tara Oceans TARA_R100001594 (sample SAMEA2622752) | marine metagenome | biome: marine biome (ENVO:00000447); feature: marine epipelagic mixed layer (ENVO:xxxxxxxxx); material: "saline water (ENVO:00002010), including plankton (ENVO:xxxxxxxx)" | depth 150 m | reverse complement strand
GGGTACATGCACGCAGAGGAGGAATAAAATACTTTTTTAACATTCTTCTTGCTCGCCTCGTAAGAAACATTAAGGTTAATCAAGGCTGAATTGTGCATAATATCGGCATCGTTTTCTCCAGTGAAGATGAAGCCTGCACCGCCCATATCCGCTGCAAACTGATATACAATATCAAAAGAATTTTCTGTGTCTTCTTCGGAGATTTGATCTGGAGAGAACATCATACGACTTACTACAAGAGGATCACGAAGATCGCCAATGTAAAACTCATCACACAGATCTACCATGTCAATGAATTCATTATATTTCAAGTCAACACCACGAACCCAATATCCTTCGTCTTTTAGCCTCTTTACCATGTGGCCACCAATGAAGCCACCGGCTCCCAATACTAATGCTTTTTTAGACATTTATTTTCTCTCCTCGTATGTAAACAAGTCATCATATCTTTTCTTTAACTCTTCGATGACCTCTTTTCTTTCTTTTATTTTTACTTTGCATCCACCTCGGGCTATACCCACTGCGAAAGCTAGTTGTTGTGATTCTGTAAGTAGCGTAGATTCTTTTTTATAGGTTACAAAATCAAACTCCACTTCTTCTTCCAAGTCATGAGTCAGTAAGAAGTTTTTTATTTGAAACACCAAGTGATCCGCATTGCTTTGGTCTGAGGCAAGGCTAATTAAAGCCTCAACATCATTATCTTTCGCAAAAATAGCTAAAGCTCTGTTATCACGAGGAAAACAAGGTCCTCCGTAACCATAGCCATAGCCCAAATATTTGTTGCCAATGCGTGAATCTTGACCAATCGCATTTAACACAGTTTTTGGATCTCCACCCACCGCAGTTACTATATCGCCAATCATATTAGCATAAGCAATTTTAGTAGTCAAGAAGCAATTTAGAGAAAGTTTAGTTATTTCAGCTTCTAATGGAGACATGCGACAAATTCGAGGCTTATTGGAGGTATGACGGTTGTAAATATTTTCTAGAATGTTCCCTGCACGCTCGTTTCCTTCCCCTATCAGTACCATATCCGGTTCGGCTTGATCTCGAAGAATGGTGCCCTGTGCGATAAATTCTGGGTTATAACTTACAACGTAGTTGAGGGGGTTGAGTTTTTTCTTTATCTTATCGCAATATCCCGGCATTACTGTACAGCAAACTACGAAGTTTTTAGTATGTTCTACGGCCCCTCTCTCCACCAAACTATCCACAAGAGCATCCACTTGGCTGTGGTCGTAACGTCCATTTGGAAGTGAAGGTGTTGCCACTATGACGAATAAAGTGTCGGCAAAGTTTAAAGCATAATCTAGATCCGTGGTGGCTCTAAAGTTAAAACTCTCCAAAAGGGCTTCAGTTACGCCAGCTTCACTGCTTTTAAAACTTTTATTATTTAAAGAAGCAACATAATCCTCATTAACATCCAAACCACATACACGATAGCCGGATTTAGATAGAGTTAAAGAAAAGCATAAGCCTAATTTTCCAACACCAAAGACTGATAGATTCACTGTACTTCTCCTAGCTTAAAAATCGGAATTGGATTCATCTTGTGAGCGTTTCTCTCTCGATAGTCTAGAAAAATATCCAATACTTCCTTTTCGCGAGGGTCTAGGTGATCGTTTTTGTTATTATCTACATAATCCATAGCCCATTCAAGCTCTTCATATGATGCACCAATTTGTTCTTCGTCTGTTCTACTGTCCTCCCAAAGACCGTCCGTGGGTGGAGCTGTAATAATTTTTCCCAAGATTCCCAAAGACTTAGCTGCTTCTCTGACTTGAGTTTTGGTAAGATCTGCAATGGGGCTTATATCCACACCTCCATCACCATATTTGGTATAAAATCCAACTCCAAAGTCCTCAACCTTATTTCCTGTGCCTACAACCACGCCAGAGTGATGAGTTGCAAGATAATATAACAAAATCATTCTCAAACGAGATTTAGTATTGGCAAGTGCTAAAAGATTCTCTGAAAATCCTGCAGAGGCTAGATCTACCTTTAGCGTATTAAATGTTCGCGTTAAATTACATTCGTGAACCACAACGTTAGGGTATTTGGCTTGTAGCCAATTGCAGTGTTGTGTTGATAAAGAAGAATTAGTCGGGGAAGACTTGATTGGTATATTTATTACTATTGTGGGCTTACCTGTTTCTGCGCACAAAGTGGATGTAACAGCGGAATCGACTCCCCCTGAGACACCTACAATAAAGGAATCAAGGTCATTATCATTCACGTATTTCAACAGCCAGTTGGTGATTTCTTGAGTATTAATGTCGGTCATACAAGCCTCCAGTCTTGTGGGAAATGTCCCTCTCGTACATAATCTGCGGGCATATCATAAAAATAATCTTTAGGAGCTGTAACAATCTTTTGAGGATTTGGATTTAAATATGCACCCCACCACCCAAAACTGGTCATGTGGCATGCTATATTATGATCACAGGAAATGATTAAAGAAAGATCTTGCATGGGGTCGGCAGTTTCCGACACAACAAAGTTATCTTTTTTAAAATTATTTTTGGCCCAGTTGATATCTTTAGAGTCGTCATTATCTCTGGAACCGCCTGTAAATACTAAATATTTTACTTTTTTGTTTTCAAAAAATTTTATTGCTTCAGAAAGATATCTTCCATATATACTTTCGGTATCAAATATATCACTTTTTCCATAAAAATGTAAATATTTTTCATCACTTTTACTTCCATCGGTATTGTCTCCTCGTCGAAGATGCAAACTAACAATCTGATGGCCATCTTTTTTTAAATTTGCAATGTATTTTTTTGCAAACTCCATATGTTCTGCTTTGGGAGTCAGTTCTTTACAGATTTGTTTTTCATGGCCTTGAAAGTAATTTACTGATTGGAAGAATCCATGAATATTGGTGTGGTCCGGGATATCCAAGAACCCTTGGTAGTACCCCCATGGATCGGGTTCCACCGCTTGGTGCTTTAACGTAACAAGGTCCTCGTCAGTTAGATACTCGCTTTCAATATTGAATTGATCGAGAAGGCACTGTTGACCGTGCCACTTCATTTGTTTGGGGTCGGGAATTTTACATTCGTAATTATTTCTCAAAGCAATGCCTTTTAGGGCTGCATATTGAAAAAGTTGATTACCTAATCGGCCATGTTTTCCTAATTCTAAAAAAGTTATCATTTTGATTTCAATATATAAATTGGCTGATAGGGGGAACCATTTACTCCATTCACATTGTTTTCAAAGGAGTCGGGAAAGAATCCAAATTTTTCAACAGTTTCCCAACCCTCTAAAAGCTTTTCAATTCGTATTTTACCATAGACTCGATGTAAATTAAACACAACTTTATCCAACCCAATAGGGATGGACAAATACAACAAGCCATCGGGATTCAAGAGTGTTGCTGTTTTTTTCATCGCTTCAATGTCCCCATTGGGGTTTAAAGGGTCACCATAGCGACCTAACCCATCGTGTTCATAAGAAGAAATTGAAATACAGGCGTCAAAGGTGCGATCTTCGACCTCATGAGGTTGCAAATAGGTAATTTTCTCATGAAATGGCTCTCTTTTAGAATATTCAATAACCGTGCAGGTGGTTACGCCGTGCTCGATGAGCATAGCCTCGTACCATGGATGGGTTGATCCCATAAGACACACATTCTTGTCTCTTACTGGAAATTTAGCCAATGCTTGATACATCCATGTATCAGTATGTCCATAATAATTTCTTTCTTTGTTTTTGATACGTTGTAAAGAATGATCAAATATTTCTTGCGTGAAATTGGCATTTATCAACGCCTGTGTTTCCTCGCTACAATCATTCGCATACTTATATTCCATGAGCGCTTGGCCGTTCATTGTGTATTCGTTTAATAGCTCTTCAGGGATGCTTTCTGGTGCTTTCATCTTACCTCTATGTCCTTAAATAATTCAAACTCAGTCAGATCTCTATAAGGTGGATCCTCTGGAATATCTGGCATGTGCTCTGGGTAGTTCTGCATTAGAGTCAAACCCCTAGCAGCCTGTTCCGGAGTCATGTACATGTTCCAACCTTCTTCGTCTATCATATCTTCGTGATATTTTTTGCCGGGTGTGCGGCCTTCGTATCGTCTCGTCTTTAGCCATTTTACCGCTTGCTCATCGTCACACAAAATCATTCCGCCTTTTCCAATTTTCAAATGTTTTTTAATATGAAAAGAAAGACACATAAAGGTGCCGGGAATGTACATGTTTGAAGTTAGCCTTTTTGCGGCATCGTAAATTGGAAAGGGTTTAAGCTGGTATATTCCCTCCCACTGAATGTCTTCAAATATCAGTTTACCTCCAGCCTGCATGATAGACTGTGGAGGTGAGAGATAAGTGCGTTTAGGAATTGTAACCTCTTTTCCTGCGACATCACACCACTTGCACACTAAAAAGAGTGCGTTGGTGCAGCTATTCATTGAAACGGCATAAGGAGCGCCTGTGTAATGTGCAACTTCTTCTTCAAACATTTCAACAATTTTATAGGGACTATGTAACATTATTAACCTCGTTGTGCTGGTTTTTCTAGTATGATATATCTTTTAATAAAACCACAAGATTCGAATAGTTTTAAGCTAGCTTCATTTTCTATTTTTACTTTGGCCACGCTTGTGGGGTGTAACTTTAACAATTCATTGATCATAAATTTAGCCACTCCAAGTTTTTGAAACCGAGGACATGTAGCCACTCGAATATCATCGTCAATAACCCCTACAAACCCGGCTTGCTTATCTTCTATCAAACAAATATAATAATTTTCACCATATTTGGCCATGAATTGCTCATGATCTTCTGCTGTGATGTGATCTTGTTGAATAAAGCCTTCTTTTACCCCTTGAAGATTACGCAGTGAGCGAATAAATTCCCAATATTTTTTTTTATTTTCTACCAAACGCATGATTGAAAAATCTCCGGTCTATTTTCATGAAGCCAAAAGGATTTGAGATAGTTTCGCTCAATACCCAAATTCATATGATGATGTAAAGTGGTGCCAATATCTATGTATATGTTTTGATCAAAATCTTTAAATAACTCATAGATCATGATTTCACTTAAACTACTCGCTGAAAACAAGAAAACATGGTTGGTAATATTATTGTCTTTTACCCATGTTTTTGTTTCTTCTATAAGATGGTGATCATTTACAATGCAATTTTTACCCACTCGAAATTCTTTCACTACTTCAAATGGAAGTGTAGAAGTATCTGCATTTTCACTACAAATCATAACAATGGGATGATTAGCAAATTCTTTAATAAAGTGATTTACAAAAAGAGGATAATTGGAGTTAACTAATAAATTAGGAGTCGTTAGATGTTCTGGTCCGTTTTTATAGTGCTGATTCATCCATGGAATATGTTCTTGGATAGCGCAGGTACACTTTCCACACCCAGCGCCAACAAAATAATTTTTTTTCTGGAATGAAAAAGACTCTAAAAGTTTATCTTTTACAAACGAGTGCTCATCTGGGTTGAAAGACTTATAATCATCTGAAGAATATCCATGGGTGTACACATGATCTCCTACCACCACATGATCGGTTTCGAGAACTAATCTTTTGTTTTGCATCACAAATACTTCGCCATCCGAATAACGAGTATATGCAAAGTGCTCTTTGCTTTTTAACTTTTGAAGCAACGAGAAGAAGTCTTGTTTATAACGTGACATTAGGATAAATCCTTTAGAATTTTATATATTTTATCCGCTGCATAGCCATCGCCGTAAGGGCACGGTAGGTCAGAAGGAATGATATAATTTTCATTGGCGTCTTCCACAAGTCGTTCTAAGTCCTCCGGATGATGACACAAAGAAGCAAATGTACCTAAACCAGCGTTTCTTTCGGTTTTTTGGCGGCACACAATGCTTTTTTTGCGCAAAAATGAAGACTCCTCTTGAAGACCTCCGCTATCTGTAATCAAAAATTTGCAATCTGCTAAGAAATTAATAAAATCACCATGCACCATTGGCTTGTTGATATACACTTTATTTAGCAAATGTAAATGTTTTTGCACGTTAGGGTTGGGATGAGAAATAAATTGAAAATTAAGCTCAGGGTTATTAACGGCTATTTTCTCAAACACAGTAAACCACTTGTCTAAATTAGCATGATTCTCTCGGCGGTGCATTGTGATCAAAACTTTATTTGTATAAGATGTCTCAACTCCTAGAAGATTATCCAACACGGTGTTTCCTACAACATGAACGCTTCCTTGCACTTTTTCTGTGATTAAGTTATTGTAATCCATTTGAGATGGGCAGAGGTGAACGGCTGCTAGTCGGGAGATAGCTTGGCGATTGAATTCTTCTGGATATGGATTGTCGTTATCATATGTTCGCAGACCGGCTTCCAAGTGAATAACCGGTATTTTTCGATGAAATGCGGCCAATGCCACTGCAAAAGCGGAAGTTGTATCTCCCTGCACCATAACACGGCTAGCATCAAAAAAGGTCATGTCTTGATTCATCAATGACGCTACAATAGAATCCAAGCGATTGGGGCCATTTTTTATTTCTAGATGAATATCCACATAAGATATTGCCTCTTGCGGAAGTAAATCTAAGTGTTGACCAGTATAAAGAACTTTATAAGGCTTTCCATGTTGAGTACATGCATCCATTACCGGCTTAAGTTTGATGTATTCCGGTCTTGTTCCAAAGCTTATAAGAATCATTTTATTTCCCTTAAAACGGTTTTCCATCCATTTTCAATAGCATTCACAACACACTCATCGCGTTGTTGATAAAACACTCCATGATTTCTAGTGTGAGAGCTTGCCTTATCATCCACTCCGTATTTATATCCTTTTAGTGAGCTAAAAAAATCGGGTTGGTTTTTTGGGTGAGGAGGGCAATATGTTTTTACATTACCATACTTTTGGCAACAATAAGAAAATTGAATATCCTCGCCATTATCCCACATGTAAGGTTTCTCCATCCATAAATATTTTACCCACTCTTGTTTGAAAAACCATGCATGGCCAACCAAATCAACTTCCACCGTGTGAGGGTTTTGAGAAGACCAGCCAAATCTAGTGTGTCCTTGATATCGAGGGCCATTCAAAATTACACCTGCTCCACCCATAATTCCCGGTGTCTGTTCCATGGTGTTTAGGCAGTTCTCAAACCATCGTTTACCGGGAATGGTATCATCGTCAAACAAAGCAACGTGCTCAGTATCAGCAAGCATAGCAATAGAGAAACGCCCGTAATATTTCCAATTATAATCGTTTTTTATTATTCTATCAACCTTTAATTTGGAAAAATCATAATTTTTATTATCATCATGATAGTTTACCCATACCCAGATTTGTTCTGGTGTAACACTTTGACTACGAATAGCTGCGATTTGCTCCTCTAGGTATTCAGGGCGACGATAACAATTTAAAATAACTGTAATGTCGCCTTTGAGTGGTTTTTTCTCTTTGTTAACAAGAGATGTAAATAATTCTAATGCTTTATCTTTTCTTTCACGAATTTTATCGATAAGTGGTTGACCTGATAGTTCAAATATGGTTTCACTAGCTGCACCCAGAAGTTTAGGTTTTGTAAGCAGCTTGCAGTTAAGCATTTTAGCTTCAATAGATATTCGTGAAAATGTTTCCAATACTTTAGGAAAGAAAACCAATGCTTCATACTTGGCAAGTTCCTTTAGTAGCGTTTCTTCATTCGCAGGTCCGATAAGATCGTAAGGAAGATTATTTTTTTTACAAAAAGCTTCAGCTTCCGGAGTGCTTTTGATCGGATTCGAAGAGTTGATTATTGCATATTTTTCGTTTTTAGATTCGGGAATTGTACGAGATATGAAGTCTAGTTTATCATCAGACCATAAACTGCATCCTATACTATAAACATTGTTAATATGGAGGTTTTTTTCTATAACTTCTTTGCATATCTTGCTGAGAACCACAACGGCTTCTGCATTCGCATAAAAATCTTTATTGATTATTTGATCCGGAGGTGCCACAAAGTCTTTGTAGACGCCCGGATCTCTAGATTTAAGATATTTGTGATCATGCTCGTAGATTACATACCGCTCAGACATGAGAGCATCGCGATGGGCGGGAGCCAAGGAAGTAAAATTACTTACAATAAAAAAATAATTTTTTTCAAGATATAAGTTGGTAAAGTCAGCACATCTTACATTGGTAACGTTGTGACCCTCAGAAAGCAAATGATCGATAAGAACAGAGTCGTTGCTTTCTGCGCCTCCTAACAAATCCTGTTTAAAGAAGTCTGCTAGAAAAACTACCTTCACTAGACAACCTCAATCTTCTGAAGTTCATCCGACCATTCATCCTCCAGAAGATCTTTAACCGCTTCAGCAAATCTTGTGTGAATCACTTCTTGAGAAAAATTGGGAACAACCCACTCCTGCAGTTCTGCTGCTTGTTTTTTAAATCGTCCATAATCCTTGTAGACTTCACGAAGCTTCATCTTGAAAGAACCCTGCTGTGGATAACACCACAAAGAATCTTGCTGGACTACACCGTCCCAGACGGCTTCAGCGTTAACAGGGGAAAGATCATAGTCAACTTTAGCGAATAGGGCTTTAAGTTCTTCTTTCCCTTTTTTATTTTTCTTTGGTGCGTACAGGAAGTCAACATAACCACTCCACGCGGGAGCAATAACTGGAAGTCCTGAATATGCAGCTTCGAAATGAGGCAATCCAAAACCCTCACCATGAGAGAGAGAAACAAAAGCTTTTATTTCCTCTTGGCGGTAAAGTGAGTGTACCTCTTCCTCCGTCATGTCTCCATGAAGAAGGTAAACCTTGCATTGTCTATTGGGATACTTTTTTAACATTCGCTCTAGAACTCCGGTAATCCCTTTTCTATCCAACTTAGAGCCACCCTTCGCAAAGGTTTTTACCACTAAGCCTACATCCGGATTGTCAATAAACTCTTCTACAAACCAACTTACAACATTATGCATGTTTTTACGTGGTCCCCATTGAGCAACAGATAAAAAATTAAATTTGGTAGGAAGATTTAATTCTAGATCCTGCAAGGGGTAGTCTTTTGCAGAATAGTGAATAACATCCACTCCTATCTGCGGATTGAATCTAAGAGAAATGGGTTGACCAGTCTCTGGGTGAACAGCTTCATATACAGTATTAATATAAGTTTGCTTGGAGTGCTCCGATATCGTAAGAATTTTATCCACAAGATAGCTTTGATTAAGCCAGTTTGGAGCTACTTTTGTGGTTTCAATACCAGCAGTTACACCAATGTTAACGGGGCATAGCTTTTGCCATTCATTAGGAATGGTGACTTGAAATGAGACATCAAACTGTACTTGCTGCTGCATCGCAAAAGCAGTTTTCTTGATGAGGTGTTCGAGCCAATGGCGTTCGTCTGAATCCTCCCATACCCAATTTGAATTTCCCCAGTTAGTGGGAGACAGATAAAGATCTACTTTGTCTTCCATATCTCTCAGGGCACGAAGTGTTGCACGTGCATGCTCTCCATAACCAGTTCTGGTGAGTGCTGGTCCTACTACTATTACTTTTTTCACTGTCCTAGCTCCTTTACAACCCAACGGTTATCATATTTTCTAGTATCCCATGATCCTTCTTCTTCATGAATTTTTTCTAAATACTCAACCCATGTTTGGGTGTATTTTTCAAAACCATAATTGCTTAGAACATGTTCACGTCCTTTGGCTCCCATTTCCTTACGCTCTTCTGGAGTCATAGAGAAGATTTTTTCAAATGCTGCGACAACAGCCTCCTCTGAGAGTCTATCTTCAAAAATCCATGGAATCTCTTGTGAACCAATAATCGCCTTGGACGTTGGCTCAATGCCCACTCCAAACCAATCTTTACCGTTCGTAACTTGCTCTTGCAATCCGCCGGTCATATTCACAATAATTGGAGTGCCACATGAAAGAGATTCTAACGTTCCCAGACCAAAGCCTTCTGCATCGGACACATTAACAGTACAATCAACCATGTTATAAATTTGAGCCAATGTATGAGGATCCACCTTGGTCTGGCTAAAGAGAACTTCACCATTTTGAAGGCCGAGTTCGTTGATAATGGCTTGCAGGTCTTGACCATGAGGATCTTTAACCTCGGTGTGCATGACCAAAGAAGCTTTATCGTGCCCCACTTTATCAAGAAAAGCTTTGAACCAAAAGATTAAAGAACCGCTTTGTTTGCGGCGCGCATTACGATTATTCCAAAAGAAAATTAATTTATTGGGATCATAAAACTCACCAAATATTTGTTTTTTAATTTCTTCAATATTTTCAAGATCTTCAGAGGGTTTAAAAATATCATTGTTAACGGCATGAGGAATGTATTGTGAGCTTACCTCGGGGGCCACTGTTTTTACAATATCATCAGTGACTTTGGAAATACAAGCGATTCTATCGTTTGATGAATAAAAAACATGATTATAGGTGGGGTACGGCTTGTTATCCCAGACGTGGTAATAGACTAAAGGCATCAATGGTCTAATTTCGTTTTCCATCTCCCATAGCCAGTGCCAAAACCTAGGATCAGTCATAAACCATAGAATGTCTGGTTTTTCTTGGCGAATAATCGATCTAACAATCTCGGGAGTGCCATATCCATCTACTGGGAAGATAGTCCAGCGATCTCCATATTCCTCAGTGCGAATTGGATCGTACTTGGGATGCTTCATTGCGCCGCCTAGGCTAACAACATCAAATTTTCCACTATCTAAAAGTGCCTCACAGATATACTTCGTTTGCGTCCCTACGCCACTGGGAGAAAGAGGCATATCTCCAAGGGTGAGAACTTTAATTCTTTTTTCCATTTATTCCTCATGTGCAGTGCGGTGTGTTATAAAACATACATGTACCATATCTTCCATAACATGAAAGTTTGTTCTTAACATGGTTCTGCTTTTGAATATTGTATATAGCTTTATTCAATAATTTAAGGGCATTTTCAGTTTTTTTCTGACCACTGGTTGCCTTAAATATTTCCACATGATTGTTTTTAGCAGTTCTCTTCAGGAGGGCAAAATGAGTAAGGGTATCTTTTGGATTAATATTATTTTTTTTACACCAGAAGTGTTTATATAAAGTTAACTGATAATTGATAAGCTTGTCTGTTTTTTTCCGTTGATCCCAACCCCATGAACAAGTCTTCCAATCGATAACATGATATTTTTTATCCGGGGTCTGGATAACTAAGTCCACAAAACCTTTGAAATCGTAATCTTTGTTCTCTATGGGTTCAAAAAGTTTTTCTTCTACGGAGATTAATTTAAAATTGACAAAGTATTTTTTTAGACCGGGGAGTATGTATTCAGTCAGTTTATCACCTTGGGTTCTCATAGCTATAATCAACTCAGCATTGAGGGTCATGGCGGGATCTAGCTGTTTAAGCTCTTGAAGGTTTTTTAAAAATTCTTCTTGAAAGTGTTTCTTAGCGTTATAATTCTCTGTTTTTTCTAGCTGCACTAGAGTTTCACAAACAGTATGCATCGCAGTTCCAAAAGCAGTGTGTTCACTTCCAAGGAACTTGTCAATCCTATCAATATAAGTTAGTTTATGTTTCCATGGGCACGTAACCCACTCTTTAAGTTCTGAAAAAGAAATATGCGCCATTGGCCGACCTTATTTTTGAGTTCTTTTTTTCCTATTACGACCAGTGGTATTTCCAGTTGGTTTTGTCGTTTCAGTAGTTGTGGTTGCAGTGGTCGTTGTTGTTGTGGTTGTCTTTGCCGTGTTTGTGGCGGTTTTGGTAAAGACATACGTTCCCACGTTTACGTGTGATTCGTAGTTGTTAATTTTTGTATTTCCACTGGTAAATGTATAACCAGTTAACTCATCTTTGAGTTCTTCATGTTCTCTAAGTAGCTTTACCATGTCATTCTTGTAGAAAGTCTCTTTGGATACACTTTTAACCACCAAGGGAAGCGTAACAGTTACAATGATTGTATCATCAATTTTATCTATTTTAGTATTCATTTTTACTCCTCATTTTTGTCCAATATTTGAAGGATCTTTTTAAAAAGAACAGGACTTGTGGCCTCCAACACATTTGGATTTCCTAATAAGTAGTTTTCAAAACCATTTGCCCAATATTCACGCAAAGAGGTGATTGCGTATGGGGAGTAAAATAGCTCTGAGGATATGTTTCGTAAATAATCGTATCCCAATTCGTTATATAAATGATTATCAAATTCTGGTTGATAATCGGGATTGTTATATGCTAACATACTCATTGTGGGTTTGTCAACAAGATATTTTAAATGTCTACGTTTTGCTAAAAACTCTTGTTCCAATTCTGCATCTCCGTATAAAACTTCTTCGTATCTTTTCTCAATAGAGTGTGCGATTTCGTGTATGATATCATCGATTAAATCCGCCGCGTTATCCTGATCCGGGCTAACGTAAATTGCTCCGTCATCCCAAAGAGCATTGAATTGACCAGTTTTGAATTCACGAACATTGCCAATATAAATTATTTCAAAATCTCTCATAAGGTGGTCCGGAACTAAAAAATTAATTTTATCCAACACCGCTTGAAAATCTAAATCAGTGGTAAATGGCTCCAGAATCACAATTGGTTTTTCATTCAAAGAAAAATTTTTTTGTTGTGCTTTGTGGGCGGATTCTTTTATATATTCGCTTTTCAAGACTCGGTGATTCCTTGAGGAAGTTGAAGATTATCTACATCCCACATTGCTTGTTGGTATCCTCGAATAAAGTTTTCTTCTGCAATTGCTAAAAGAATTTCTGGAAATTCAAGAGACATTACTTGGATAACCATTTCCATAGTTACTTCATCATTCTCTGGCTCCAGTTGTTCTCCTACATAGTTTACAAGTAAGCGTTTCATCTCATTGTTTTCTGCGATGGGCATTAATAGTTCAGGGTTTTTGTTTTCACTCATTGTTTTTCTCCTAAAGGGTAGATGATATAACAGAACTGTTCATAATTTAAAGAATTTTTGAAGCTAGGGTGGCAATCTTTGATCGTTCGCCTTTGCGTAAGGTGATATGACCAGATATCTGATAGTCTTTGAATTTTTCTACTGCATGGGTTAATCCATTGGAAGTTTCATCCAGATATACGTTATCAATTTGTTCTATATCGCCCGTCAATATAATTTTAGTATTTTCTCCAACTCGGGTCAAGATAGTTTTCAATTCATGAGCTGTGAGATTCTGAGCTTCATCGATTATAATGTAAGCGTCTGATATCGATCTACCTCGAATATAAGTTAATGCCTCTACTTCAATAATCCCTCTATCCATATACATTTGTAGATTCTCTCGATCATTGGCCATAAGAAATCTTAAGTTATCTTGTATGGGGGCAACCCATGGAGCCATTTTTTCCTCCAATGTGCCGGGTAGGTAACCAATATCGCGCCCCATTGGCTCAATAGGTCTGGAAATTACCAATCGTTTGTAAATCTGCTCTTCCATTACTTGATGCAGACCTGCAGCTATGGCCAAAAGAGTTTTACCGCAGCCGGCTTTGCCAATCAAAGTAACAATATTCACATCATTGTCTTTTAAAAGGTCTAAAGCAAACATTTGTTCTTTATTTCGCGGTTTAACACCCCAGATTCCTTTTTTGTGAGAGCCGCTGATTCTCTTAAGCGGTTGGTTATACCCTACAAACCTCGCAAGTGCGGTTTTTTTCTCATTTTGATTTGAGACCAGCAATACAAATTGGTTAGGCACTAGTTCTAGCTCATCATTTTCAATAAAAATTTCCTCATCTTTGTAAAAACGATCCAGAACCGGTTCGTCCACAAGATGCTCCAGAAAACCCGTATATATGTGCGTGGTATCAGTTACCACTTGATTTGATTGGTAATCTTCGGTTATTAAACCCAAAGCGTCACACTTTACTCGCATATTTATATCGCATGTCACTACAATAACTTTTCGACGAGGAAATGCATCTTTCTGGTTAAGTGCTACAGCAATTATTTCATTATCTGGAATGGATAAATCAAGATCTTCAGGTAAATTATCTTTAACACATAGTTTTACAAAAACGGAACCTTTTCCCGCTCCTAACTTTACTCCTTTATACAGACTCCCCTTTTCTCGAAAAGAATCTAAGGTTCGAATAGTTTCACGGGCATTGACGCCAACGCCATCTTGGCGTTTCTTGTGTCTATCGATTTCCTCTAAGACTTTCAAAGGAATAACAATGTCATTGTTTTCGAAAGAGAGAAGGGATTTAGCGTCAGTTAAGTAAACGCTGGTGTCTAGAACATAAATTTTCTTGGCCATTAAACTCTCGCTAATCTAAGACGCTAAATGCGTGCTTATAAAGTAAATAGTAATATTTTTTATTTGCTAAATGCTGTAAGGGGTTTTTATTTCATATATATTATAGAGGGGGAAACAACACAAATGTTTAAAACAATTCTTGTTTCCGCTTTTATTTTACTTTTCAGTTCCTGCACCAGTCATGTTAAAAACCGATCCTTAAATGATATTCTCCCACGACAAGGGTATATATTTATCGAAAAAACACTTAATATTAAAATGTGCGCAGATGGGGTTTGTTCAGAGGCCGAAATGGTTTCAGTTGGCTCCGGCTTTGTAGTGAAAAAAAATTACAAAGGCGTTTATGCATTAACAGCGGCGCATGTTTGCAACGTTGGGGTGAGCGCACCGGGTGGTGGCGCAATGGATGTAAAGATTGGAAAAAAAATAAGAGTCGAAACGCTAGACGGTAGATTTTATAAGGCAGAAGTTATAGCTACGAATAACGAGATAGATGCATGTTTAATGTTCGTAGAAGATCTAGTTCATAAGATTGATATCGTAGAGTTTGCAGACGAAGGGCCAAAACCGGGCGATAGAGTGCTCAATATAGCCTCACCATATGGCATTCATTTTGAAGGGGTCGTTCCTTTATTTGAGGGCCTTTATATTGGAGATAATGATAAAAGAAGTCTCTATACATTCACTGCAGCTCCGGGTTCTAGTGGCTCCATGATTCTAAATGCTGATGGTGAATTAATTGGCTTGGTACATTCCGTATATTATAAATTGTATGAGGTAGTTGTCGGAGTGAGTTTTGAAGAGCTTAGGCAGTTTACAAAAAAGAATATTCGACTACATGAAGCTAAAGAGTACAGATCATTGTATGCACCACCCCTCTCAACGGGGCAACAATTGCTAGGTCGAAATATCTAATAAGGCTTTTGGCGCTGAAATATAACAGCGCCGCTCTTTTCCTTAACAGTCTTTAACTTATCGTAAAGATTCAATCCACTAATATTATTTTCCAAAATAAATTCTTCAAAGTCTGCACGTGTATGTGATAACAAGCTTTGTAAAATGTATACCACTTTTTGATTTAGATACCTTTGTGTGGTTGCTTGGCGTCCCTTATACGTTCTACTAAAGCTCAACGCATCATGGATATATAGCTCAAATACAAGATTGCGAGTTCCTTTTGGTTGTCTGACTGTAATGTGCATGAAGGAGGGATCGCAAATATAGGTTTTTTCCGGAATTACTAACTGCATTTTATACCATATCAAACAAGTATCTGTCGAAATGCTTCATATATTTTGTATACTTAGCTCCATAAAGATGATGAAGAGTGGCAGCAATGCTACTCAATAAAGAGTTTCCATCTTGCGGGGTAAAACAAAATCCCGTTACTTGAGTTTTACCTGCTAACTGTGTGGTGGCCACGCTGGGAATTGAAACAACAGTCTGGTTAAATATTCGCCCATAATACCCATGATCACGACCAAACGAAAAAACTTTATTGGCTGTTTTTTTATGAGTCAAAGTTACAAAAGCGTTTTCTCTAAATCTAGACAAGACTTGTTCTGTGGTGATATGACCATGAAGAAGAATATTAAATCTAATGGTATGCATGTATTGCGAATTGACTTTCATTGCACTGGAGAACATATTAAGAGTTTTATGCAAAGTGGTAATCACTCGGGATGCATCGTGCGCATGGTGGGTGCCAAAAGTACCATCGCTATGCTTTCCAACTTCTGGAGAGGGAATAAAAGAAGATTCCTGACTAATATCATTCGAACGACGAATGCACACAAAATCAGAATTTAAAAGTTCTTGACTGGATAATTTAGGAGAGAGGCTTTTTAGAACGCTACAAATATTGTGAGTATTACAGCTTACAACTTGTACAAAATTATTTTTTTTCTTTTTGGATTCTTTCAGCGCTTCATCATTTATGCCGTAAGCATATGGTAGGCCAAAGCCTTTCTCACTACCCTGAGCAATAAACAATCTATTTTTATTTTTTGTTGCGCAATACTTTTCCTCCAACAGAGGCTGATAATACATTTCTTTATTTATATTTCCTGCTGGTGTGCAATCAATCACCACATCTGCAATGCGCAGAGCAGTATCATGAAATAAAACCGGTTCATGACCTAGGCGAGTAAAAGCCTCTTCCATTCCTTCATCAACCACCAGCTTGGCACCACGGTCAATAAGACTATTCACTTTGGCTATCTCATGATCCAAGGGTGTGCGTTTATGAAAAAAGACTGATATATCTAATTCTTTCTTAAAATCAGCTAAAAGACCAATAAGTGGCTCTCCAATAGTTCCGGTGCCAATTACTAAAACGTTTTTCATTCTGTCCTCCTAAATTTAGTGGAGATGTCGGGAGTCGAACCCGAGTCCAAAAGAGATCCAAAATTACGTCCTTCACAAGATTAGTTGGTTATTTGTACTCCAACAAACTCAAACCTGCTGCGCGTACCACTTGTTTTGTAAAACTTGAAAAACAAGAAAACTGCCTAGCTTCTTTAATGAAGTGCTAGAAACTCCAGATTACGCAGCTAGTGCGTAGTCGAACTCAACGTTATCGTTGGCGTTTTAAAAGTTTGAGTATTTTTAATGTGCTACTCACACATTCTTGCACGTTAATTTTTTTCTTCCTTTGTCGAAACCGTTTCATCCCCAGTTTCAAAAAAACTTTCAGTCTGATATTTCTTTAGGAGTCGATTAAATTCAACATAATCAATTCCCAAGAAACGTGCTCCCTCTTTTTTAGTCCTAGCAATACTGAGAGCTGTCTTAAGTAGAGCATCTACAACAGTATGCCTAGTAATCCTCCAAAGTGGAAGCCCGTAGAATTTACCACAGACATAACGAGATGTCAACTCTAATTTAATTGCTATCAATTCTTCTAAAGATAAACTATTAATATTATTTAAAGTTTTATTGGTAATTTTTTCTTCAGACTTTAATTTCTTTATTATACTGTAAGAATCATACTTAGTTAAGTTTTTCTTTCTTTTTTTATTCCATGACATTTAGCTTGACCAATAGAGAATATCATGCTATAATATTTTTTGTATTTTAAAAAAACAAGTAATATTAGATATTTTGATTTAATTCATTTTCTAAATTAAGATTTTCTGGAGCATCGCCATCATAGTTTGGTGAAGCTGGTTCAGGTAAGTTAACTTTTAATTCATCTTCAAATTTATCAAAGTAAAGTTTTAAGTTTGTAAGAAGGTAATCATAGAACATATCGCGATCTGCTTGATTTGCTAGACTCTCATAGGCATCGATTGTTTGCTTCTCCACCTTATTAAAGGTGTTGCTAGCGAAGTTACGTCCGGTTTCGTCCATCCCTTCGATCTCCGCGAAACTAGCTTCCTCTTCTTCGGCAACTTCTTCTTCCTCGGGAACATCAATATCGCGAACAGGAATAAATTTATCTTCTTCAGATTCTTCGACATCTAAAGTGATTTCTTCTTCTAGATCTGCTGCAGCCTCTGCTTCATCATCATCCAGATCTGCAACCACCTCGACTGGTTTGAGAGTGTTTTCGATCGCATTTAGAATATGAGCGCGAAAAGAAGTACGTTGTTTTTTATTACTAGTAAGAGCTTTATATCCTTCTTCAATGGTGGGAATAATATTGCGAAGTAGGTCTTCTAGAATGTTGATACCAGTATTATTATGGGGTTGGGCATCAGGTACGTCAGTTTTTGCTGCCTCTGTGATCATTTGCCTAATAACGCTTCTCAGTCGTTTTTCTTGCAATTTTTCTTTGCTATCTTTTTCTTTAAGATATCTTTCTAAAAGTGTACGTACCAATGAACGCAGACGCTGTTCTTCTTTTATTTCAGTTAAAAATTCATCGCGATTAATCATGTGCTATATCCCCAGTTTCTCTAGTAAATAGTTTAACGCATCATTAACCTCTTGTTCAGCTAAGTTTCTTTTTTTCTTGCGTCTTGGAGGTTTGGCACCTAGGGGGAGAGAGTACCCTGCGGCGCCAAAGGAGATTTCTTCAATTTCTTCTTCATCCTCTTCTAATTTGCCTTTTTCTTCCATAGAATGAGCAATAGCTATAGCTTGGTCTGTTGGATAACCCTCATCTTTTAAAATTGGAATCTTCTGAGAGACTCTTTTCTTTGCAGCTTTACTCTTCTTTTTCTTTTTCTTCTCAGTCATGACCTCTTCAACTAGCCCACGAAAAATACCCATAAAATGATGGGTATCCTCCTGTAATTTTTCTTTTACCATATCAGCTATGACATCTATCTTATCTTTTGAGTCATCAGGAATAAATCTATCAATATCTTCGTTATTACGTAAAGCATTGCGAAAATCAGTAGCACTTAATTCTTCGCCCATTGGGCAGCATGCATATTCTAGAGGATCAAGAACTTCAGCATCTTTAACATATTTTTGAACATCTCCAGCAAACCGCTGCGCAGCATCCCCATTCTTGGTACTAGCCCCTAATATAATTTTTGTTCCTTCCATCTCTGGGTTATTGCCATATTCCATCGCTGCTTGCACAGGAGAGGGATATTCTGAGATCTCGATATTAACATTGTCCAGTCCAGCATCATTAACATACATTTGCAACAGCCTTTCAGACACATCGGCAGTAATACCTTCTTTTTCAATTGGACTAATCAAAACAACTACCCTATCTGCGTATTGGAGATAATGTTTTATCATGTCTAGATGGCCCCGGTGTGGAGGCTTGAACTTACCCGGTAAAATAGCCACGGTTTCTTTGCGATTATATGCTTCTTTTTGCTCTAGAATCCATTCTTTCACCAATCGAGGTGTTTTGCCTCGTCCATAACGAAATAGACCCAAAAGTTGGTTAATTGGAGCAAAATTTCCGGTAAATTTATACATCTGACCATCGTGTTGAAAAACAAAACCTTCTACTACTGTGTCAATATTGTCGTGATGTTTTAATTTTTCTAATTGTTTGGCCAACATTTCATGCGCAACCTCTTGACCGGGACCCTCATAATCTTTAATTGCGTTAATTGCTTCTTCGGTTTCTTTTTTAAGTCGTTTAACTTCTTTGTGATTATCTAAGATGTAAGCACTTTTTAATCCGCGCAACAATTCAACAGCTAACTCGTGAATAGCTAACTCTATAGGCTCAATAAGCTTGCCAATAATGAATTTAGCGCTTTTATTATATTGAGATACTTTCTGTCTCTCTTCCGCGCTCATTCCTTTGGCTATTTGAGATGTTGTGGGAGTACCTTTTACTCCGAGCATCCTATTCACAAGAAGTTGTCTTCGCTGTTCGTCCAATTCGGGAAGATCTTTTTTTATCATTGGGTATATTTTAGAGGCAAGGTAATCTTCAAGAGTCATATCACCGCTATAGCCGGTATTTTGAATCTTTTCTAAGGTGCGATTTACAAATTTTTCATCAGTGACTCGATTTAACTCTAAAAATGCTGTTCGTCGAACACTAAAGTCTTCATCAGAGGTGGCTTGTTCAAATCTGTTAAGTACATTGTCTAAAAAAGCTGATTCTTCACTGTTTTCAACAACTTCTAAGGTATTATTGTCTCTATTGTAACGTTTGTGGCCCATATGATGAATATTTAAAATATTTTCATCATAATTAACCACATTTGGAGCGATAGGGCCTTGAATTTCGGTATTGTAGAATATTTCCCCTGCAGGGCCAAAAATAGCGTCTTTTTCTTCGTTGGAGAGGGAATCAAGGGCTTTTTCATATGCACTGAAGGCGGTAACGTAAGCTTTTTTGGATTTTTCACCTCCACGAAACTCGCGGTTGACCAAATCTTCCATGGTCATGCCGCCTTTGGCCATATCACCTTTGTTTCGGGCAGCACGTGCCTTTCCATCAACATATCCGAGAAAAATATTAAAACCATCGGTCTTTTCAGTACCAATAAGCTCACCTTTGGCAGCTTTTTGAAGAATATCCGCCATTTGATTGTATGTGAGATTACGATTGTCGTAAAGATGTGCTAAATGTCCCGCTACGCCACCCATGACTTGCTTATTTTCCTTTTTTTTCGGCCAACCCGGCTTCCATGGGACGCTCGTATGCTTCTATTACCGCATCTAGATCTATAACTGCTTGAGCGGCATATTTGTTTTTAGCGCTCTGTTTTTTTAATTCATCACGGAAATCTTTTACTCTTTTATTAAAATTATAACGCTCCGGAATAACACTCAAAATAAAATTATGCATTTTAATTGCAATATTTTTTGTCTCAGGGTCGCCAACACCAGCGCCAAAATCATCTTTTGAAAAAGCCCACTGCAAACCACGACCTGGCGTTTTTCCGTAGTAACCGAGAAGGGCTTGGGAGAGGCTTTTGGCTTCCTCCGCAACGTTGCCCGGATGTTTGGGAATTGTGTCGGTCGCCTTGTTGTCCGGATAATCGGGAATTTCGTCGGTCGCCTTGCTGTCCAAGTTTTCCAATTCTTCCTTGATAATTTGTTTAAGTTTTGATTTAGTTAGCTTCATGTGGTGACTCCCTCTTCTAATATCTTGACTTGTTCTTCTAAAAGTGATACTCTTTCCTCAAGTTTTCTATTATTTTTCTTTATCTCTTTAAGATGTTGATGAGCCATGGCAATTTGTCTACTTTCTTTTTGACTCTTTGGGCGAATATTTTCTAAAATCTTCACCACGGACTCAATATATGCCTTTGTCGTAGGCTTATCAACCGCCTCATTTAGTAAAAACTTGCGAGTTATAAAATTTAAATCAAAATTCATTTTTATTTCTCGTTTACAAGTTCGGTGATAATGTTTTGAATAACTTTTCTAAGCTTTTGCTCTTCGAGGTCCTCTTTCTCCTCTAGAGTAGCTTCTTTCGCCTCGGTAGAGTGTGGGTGAGCTTCTACTTCGCCCAAATCCTCTTCTTCGAGTTCTTCTGGAGTGTGCTCAATCTGCGCAGTTGCATAATCGGCGTTGCTGAGATCATAAGTACCCATTCCCTCTGTTAAGAAGGACTCATCGGTGCTTTTAAAACCCCATTTTTCCATTAAAAGTGTGTTAAGTTCTGTGTTTTTCCAATCTTTAGTAGACATTTTCTCTTCTCCTTTAGAAGTTTTCTGTTTATAATTAGTTTCATCGAGGCTTTTAATACCGTCTTCCCAGTCGCGGAAGCACATGTTACCTTTCTCATACGCTTCACGCTCCATTTCCCGCATGTGGCCATCTTTCTGAGCATATCCCCGTACAGTGGGACCCGCATCCTTCAGATCACCCCGTTCGTTTTGCATATGATGAACTAATTCGTGCGCAAGAGAGCGTAGACAGTCCTTCATGTGACGACCGGTAGTAAAAATCGTTATTGTTTGTTGCGTGGGATCGTAATAAGCTGTCTTTCCAAGGGGTTGATGGCTATTTTTGACATCTTTCTTCAAAACAACGTCAGGTCGGTTCTGAAGTTTATACCGCTGGTGGAAAAACTCTATTAAATCATTAGCATAGGTACGAAGATTATCCATAACTATACATAATTAGTTATTTTTTTGTTAAATGTGGTGAGCTGATTCGGAAAAATAAAAATTATCTATGTGGCTATCTTTCAAAGCTGTTTGAATATGATTTACAAACCCGTCTTTACCAAGAAAGCTGACTTTGCATTCATCTCCTTGGCATGTTCCTTTATAATCATATACAGACCATGAGTTTATTTCATCCAAGACGTCCATTTTGTTAACTACCAGATGTGTTACACCATTAATTTGTGCAGCTTTCTTCAGAAGTTTAATACTCATCCAGTTTACTTGTCTTTTTCTTCCGGTGGTAGCTCCGAATTCTTGGCCGATATCTTGTATTTGATCAAAAATCACATCTTTACCTTGAAATTTTCGTGTTCCCACATACGTTTCATAAGCTTTAGCCACGCCCCACACATTTCTCACTGCTTGGTGAGGCACTCCATTCATCAAAGCTGCTGCAGTGATGCAATTAGATGATGTAACATAGGGATATTCACCCCAATCGACGTCTAGACCAAACCCCTGCGCTCCCTCAAAGAGAATTTTTACATTATTTGGGTTTGAATTAACATAAAATTCTTCATATAAATCAATAAGATAGGGTTCAAGTTCGCGTATTTCTTCGGCTCGAATGCCTTTTCGGTCAAACTTATCGCGATATGCGGGGCCATTTCCCCTTTTGGTTGTGCCTATCTTCTTATCTCTCTGATCTTCTTGTATGTGTGCCTTGGTAATAATGTGTGTGTTCTTAGCGACAAAGATCAATCCATCAGTTTTAATCCCGCCGTCCTCTAATTGTTTAATTTCTTTGAAAAATTGCTCAATATCCAACACACACCCAGACCCAATAACAGACTTGATGCCAAAAAATACCCCGGCAGGTATATGGTGTGTAACAAATTTTCTTCCATTGTGAAAGATTGTGTGACCGGCATTGCAGCCCCCGTTATATCGTACCACATGTGTATATTCTCCCTCTTTGCAAAGATGATGGGTAACTTTACCCTTGCCACAATCTCCATATTGAAGATCTACAACTACATCTGCTATCATAAAGCCTCCTCTAGCTAGACTCTTATAATATCAATTATAAAAACACATTTAAAGCTATATTTGCATGTTTTAAGAAGACCCACAAATAAATTACCAGAACAGGTGCTATCAGAAAGTAAGTCAATTTTCGATGGCGTAAAATCCACAATAAATAACTACATGCGGTCACAAGAAATATTTTCATTGTAATGAAGAAGGTGTGACTAAAATTTAACCATGTTTCCATAAGAGGATTGGCCTCGGAGGCTAAATTGTTATCTATCCAGAAAGCAGTGGCTAATGCATCGATAATGTTTAAAATCATCAATACAATCAATATTGCAAGAAATTTAGTATCTTTATTCTTCATGAATTAAGGTTTTTGGTTACCACTACATGCAGTCTCATCTAAGATTTGCAACAAGTGATTGTACATTTCCAAAGCATCCGTGGTTAATTTATATGCTTTGCCCCCCACACCTGCTTCGGTTAGAGGAACGTAGTTGTTCGCCATATTCAATTCTAATAAAATTTCTTCAGTAAAGGCATAGATAGCTAACTCATCAGCAGCGTTGATCATATCTACCAAAATGTCTTCGGTAATTTTAGGATTTAAATAGGACTGTCCCTCTTCATCTGAAAACAGTATAATTACATGTTTTGCGTCATCGCGCCAGCTTAGATTCCAGTCTGCCGCTGGTGGCTGTGACTCTTGCGTAGCCCAGCCAGTCCATTCAAGATCCTCCAATGGATAGGGCAATTGCGCTGCTCCAATAAGATTACTAATAGCAAGATATATTGCATCATAGTTTTGTTCATCGCCACCCTGTGTGGAATAGCCTGCCGTTTGAAAGATATTCATGAACGTATCAAAGTCTACCAAATCTGTCTGTAAAACAACCTGTTCCTGTGCCCATCCTTTTGCACTAGCTGTAAAAACAAGGCCCCATTTAATAACGTCAGAATCACTATAATGGGTGGCAAATTTATTTAGTGCTAACATTACAGCATTAATTTCTGCGTCCATTGATCCAGAGAGATCTATAATAAAGAGAATATCCGTAGGTTCAAGTTCTTTATCCTCATCAATTTTACCATCACAGTTGGTATCCGTGCCGTTACAAATATCTTCAGACTCAGGCAACACTTCACCCAGACACATTTTCGGCATAAAGTTACCAAGATCATCGTAATTCCCCCATTTGCCTTGAAAACAAGTCATTTCGCCCGGTACACAGATTCCCACATACATCGTTTGAGGAGGACCGCTATAACACCCAGCAAACAAGCCTTCATCCACTTGTTGGTTGCAGTTATCATCATGATTATTACATTCTTCTGGTTTTATTTCCCCTAAGTACTTATCACAAACTTCTCCCGGTTCGAGTATTTCTGGTAACCAATGACATTTGGCCAAGCAAGACGTCATTTGTGCTTCTGCACATGTGGGATCATTAGGATCGACGCATTCACATGTTCGATATCCTGCACCACACACCAACGGACTTTCCTGACAAGGAAAAAGAGTGCCCACGTCTTTTTTAGAACATAAGCAATTTAAACCTTCATCTATATCACCGTCACAATCATCATCAAGTCCATTGCATATTTCTTTTTGAGGCTTCTTGGCTGTACAATACCAGTTACCATTGATACAATAGCTTATATTTTCTTCGCATGGTGTAGAACATTTATCTATTAAATCTTCATCCACTTTCCCGTCGCAATCATCATCAATACCGTTGCAAATTTCTTGGGGAACCATTCCACAACCCCCACAAGCATTCAATTGAAATTCATCAATGTCGCCGTCACAGTCATCATCGATTCCGTTACATATTTCTTCAGGTTCTTTTCCACAACCTCCACATGCATTAGCTACGCCATTGTCTATAACTCCATCACAATCGTTATCAATATAGTCACAAATTTCCTCTGGTACATCGCCACATTCACCGCATGCATTTTGTACCCCTTCGTCGATTTCACCATCACAGTCGTCATCTACAAGGTTGCACACTTCTTCTTTACATTCGGTTTTGCATTTAGTGTATTGAATAACTCCTTTATCACACGTCTTATCTTTGAGACCGGGATAGCCTTCTTCTGTAACACAAGGTATATCTTTTTCTATTAAATAATTGGTGGGGTCGCACTCTAGCTTTTCCACACACTCACTCTCAAGAACAACAGAAGGTGGATCTGTACAGCTATCAATGCATATTTCTTTTTGCCAAATTGCATTCAAAGGTGGACAAAAATAGTAAGAACAAGTGATACAGTCTTTTTCATAGGTATCTGGTTCACTGACCTCTGTAGTGTCTTCATTTGTATCCTGCGTTTCGCTGGTATCTTCAATGTCTGCAAGAACTTCAATATCCGGATAAGATGGATGTGTGGAGGCGCCTGTGGCACCATCGTTTGAGTCGCTACAGGAGATAGCGAAAAGAAGAGTAATTAAGCCTATTATAACTGCCCAAAAGTATTTTTTAATCCGAGGCAAAAGAAAAAACCTCCTATAATAACTATTACATCGTTTAATGAAAAGTTAAAGTAAAAAAAAAATTTTTATGAAGGATCGACTTCTCTGGGGAGATGTAAGACTTTAATCGAGAGGATTCTGTCTCCTTGGTCATCTTTTAATGATCTAATTTTATTTTTTATTTTTTCAAGATAAGCGGCACCGAAAGTAGGGTTGACCATGAAGCGTATAAGGAGATGCAATACTTTATTACCAGTTTCGTCTTTACGTGTGGTCTGAGTGGTCTTGATAACAGTGATTCCCTCAATGGCTCTTATTTTTTCAAAGATATCATCTTTTACTTGCGTATCTTTTTCAGCACGCAATACAACTTCCACTTCGTAATTACCCAAAGCTTCGGTGATAAAGACATTCCAGTTTTCAAGTAGGTTTTTCATGTGTTATAAGTAGTAACTGGCATCAAGGTAAAACTCAAACACCAAAATTCTTCTCCATCTTCCCACAAAACCAAGACATCTTGTACGAAAGGGTCATCTCGCCATTCTTCAAATCCTTCGACCTCTTTGACATCCATAACAAGACCGTATTTGTGAATAGCGTCAAATTGAACCAGATCACCTTTTTGATATAAAGAACGATCAGGAATTTTATTCTTCAAGACTTCCACCAAATCCCGGTGGCGCACTCTTGGCTCGCTTGTACGAGGGTTTCTTCATTTCTCCCCCTACGTTATATTTGTTAGGACCAGAGCCAATTAATTTAATTTTATACTTGGAATAATTTTTTTTCACATCTTGTTGAAAATCTTCCGTAACAGGATCGGTGGCTTTGCTAATTACATCCTTAAGATCCTGTCTCATATCATACTTACCAATATCTTTGGGGTTTACCCATTCGTATTCTGTATGTTCGTTGGGGTCAAGCTTGATGTCGTCTTTAGTATAAGAGGCTTTAAAAAATCTTATATTCTCTTTGTCAGTTAAGCGAGTGAGATCATCTAAATCTATATTTGTTTCTTCTTCGGTTTCTCTTTCTGCGGCAGAATTATGACTTTCTCTCTCCAGAGCATGACCACCCGGCAAATCCCATTTCCTTTCTCCATCAGCTCGTTTAATCAACAAGACATCTCCATTATCCGCCTGTATAACGACCTTGGATACTCTTTTGGAATCCTTGCGTTCTTCCTTAAGGTGTTTACGCCAATGTTCAAATAGGAGTTTCATTTATTTATAAGTCTTCCTAAATATCTCTGCAC
>TARA_R100001594_G_scaffold5271_3_pt1 | contig 26502 bp, 36 predicted proteins | sample TARA_R100001594 | Tara Oceans TARA_R100001594 (sample SAMEA2622752) | marine metagenome | biome: marine biome (ENVO:00000447); feature: marine epipelagic mixed layer (ENVO:xxxxxxxxx); material: "saline water (ENVO:00002010), including plankton (ENVO:xxxxxxxx)" | depth 150 m | reverse complement strand
ATTTTGCATGTTTAGCTGATTTGCCATGAACTGCTGGTACTCTTCCAACGTCATATTAAACATAGCCGCCTCTTGTCGCATTTGTTCTACTTGCTGAGGATTGATTGCCATACTAACCTACCTTATTCTTTGAGTTATCTAGTCTTTCGTATGTGGCTACATAAACATAGGGAGGAACTGTAGCCGCTGAAGGACTTCCACTTCCAGAAGCGCCTGTAAAGTTCACGCTAATCGTTCCTAAATCTACACCCGAATCTCCTGTTGGAGTTCCGGTAATAACAGTAACTGTACTTTCGCTGCCTGTACCAATGGTTGTTTCACTTAAAGTGTGGCTGTGATTTCCAATGCCATTAGCTGTGATTGTGCCTTCTATTGTTAGGTTGCTGGAGGCTGAACCACCAGAATTTCCGGCATCACTGCTTGAATTCCATTGTCGCAAAAACTTGTCTCTTCCGTCTATACCAGAGCCGCCTTTTGCAACTGTATTATCAGTTCCGTTGACAAGACCCCAGCCTGAAAGGGCGTTCTCTATTCGAGTGCTATTAATGACGGTTCCTATCATGAAATCACCGTACCCAGAAGCGATGTAATGGTCGCCGTCGGCAGGGCTGTAAGTAATAACATCTCCTGCTACAACATTTGGATCCTGGGAAGGTGCTACAGGTAAAAATATTTTCTTTAAGTCCCCGGTGACATTAGCTCCAGAGGGGCCATCGCAATCTTTAGCGTAAACATATGCTGTTCCACCGCCTTGGCTGGGAGGAATGCTATCATATTCCCAATTTGTCTCGCATTTTGCCCACTTAGCTGCCCTTATGTGCGTTCCCTCTAGAGTCCCTGTAATTTTAACTGTCCCATTGTGCTCTAAATCCACATCTGGGTTAGTTAAAATGCTCTTTAGAACGTGTACTTGAGATATAGGCATCCCTTCTTCGATAAGGCGATCAAACTGTACGGCGTGTTTACTGTACATTAATCCTCAACCCCCGTAATTTCGAGAGATTGAATGATTGGGGTATATGTAGCCGAATGTCCTCGTATTTCTACTGCAACCTGATGGTCTGCATATGCCATTAGCGAAGACATTCCATCAAAATTAAATCTTTCCTTGCCAGTAGACTCCTGGAGGGCACTGTTATTTTTATTCATATGTACAACAACGTCTTCTCTGTTGTCATATTCGATTTCAATGCCATCTCCTAGGTGTTGGGCGATTTCAAACTGATTAGGCGAATCGTCATTGTTGTAGTAAAACCTCATGTCCATGTCCAATTCGCCATCGAGAGGCTCAAACTTAACAATAAGCTCCCTATCCTCCCTTTCTTCGGACTCATTGAACGTAAATGTTCCAGTCTTAAGTCTCCAAGGGATTGCGCCTACTGAATAGGTGCTTGTTGTGTCTGGATTGGTAGTCCATGCCGCTACTCCAATGGTATTAGAGGACGCACTTGTTATAGTTCTGTACTGCCCTTTACCTTTACCCCCTGTAATGTACACAAAAGCACCAATTACAGCGGAAGTGAACGTCTTAGAAGTATCTACCAAGGTAGTTGACGTTGATGAAGTAGCAGTCCCTGAAATTTCTGTAGAAACAACATCCATAGATCCCTCATCCGTGAGGTATATCTTTTCATTTTCAGAGCTAAGAACAAGCCTTGTTTGGCCATCCTTTTCGATTGAAGATGCGTCTGTAATCTGCACCGGATACTTCATTGGATCGAAAGATTCTCGGTTAATATTGTAAACCAAAGCTCTTGTTGGAAAGCTCCCGCTATCACCAACGAAAGATACGAAGAAATAGACCTTTTCTCTAGTTCTGTCACATTTAACTATAAAATTGGAAGATTTAGTAAAGTCTATCTTATCTCCTGAACTGCCAGGTCTAAAAAGATTTTGTATCGTATCTGTAATGCTAGTAGATTCCGAACCACTAAAGCGGTAACAGCCGGATTCATCCATTAAATAGGCTTCGTTTGAATAATAATCCCAACAATTATTGTTGCACGCCCCTCTGTCATCCAAGTATCGGATAGAACCATCTTTAATCGGATCTTGGCTATAACTTAATGCGTACTTGTGTCTTTGGGAAAACAGGTAAAGGTATGGGCCGAAGGGCATTGCACCTATAATGTCGTCGTCATCGCCTGAATTTTCCTGCACAATGATTGCGTTGCTGTCGGGAACACTCTCAGGTTCGTCCTGGTAAGAATAATATAATATTCTCCTCCTGGATTTCTCGGGAGCAATGATATAAGTTCTGCCAGCATCTGCCGCTATTGCAGCACCAAGGGGTGTTTCAATATCAATACTTGTGGCACTGGTAAAAGCGGTTATTTTAACTGCTTTGTTGGTGTTGGCTACCTCTACATAACGCCCTACCATTTCCTCAGTCCAATCCGTACCAATGCCTGTCAGTGTTTTACCGTCTGAGCCGGCATTATGGATTGTGCCTTTGTCGTATTTGACGATCCCAAAATAAAAATATCTATCCTGGAACATAACACAGTAAGCCATGTCATCTGGCGGAGGAACAAACCTACGAGCTACGATAGTATTGTCCATAGGGGGATTGACGACAACTAAGAGTATATTCTCTCCCTCTGAAAGGTTTAATGTGTCATCATCTACGTTGTCCACATATCCGTTATAACCCCAAGAACCACCTGATCCTGAGTGACCTCCTCCGGTAGAGCTTGTAGCTGTAGTTATTGTGGTTGCCGTTACCGCAGTAACTTCGTGTGTCGCATTGTCTGCAGCCACCGAACTTCCGGTAACAGTCATCTTCTGGCCAACAACAGCATTGTGACCCTCAGGAACTGTGAATTTTATTTTTCCGCCATCGTCAGCGGAGCTTGTGATGTTTCCGTTGATAGCAAATGTGGCGATCTTAAAATAAACATTAGTAACACCAGCTGTAGTTCTCCAAAGCTCAATCATATCCACTCGGGACTCTGGCGAAGTATCTAACGCACCCCACGTTAACTGATCCGAAGTTAATGCTTCGACCTTCGTTCCAGTAGTTAAGCTACTGTAAACCGGAGTCGATTGATTATCAACGTAACGATAGGCACATAGGTAATCGCCTTTAGTAGTCCCGAGACCGTCCTTTGAGCAAGCACCCCCACCCGCGTAAGAACCGTTAAAGGTTAAATCATCTACATCAAATTGTGTTGTACTGGTAACTGTAACCTTGTGTTTCTTCCCATTCAGGTCTCCAGCCATTGCCCCTGTAGAAGTTATGTTCCCAATAAGAACATAATCTCCAGTAGTAAAGCCATGTGCTGTTCCTGTGGTTACACGGTACTCATTACTTCCGCTATTAACTACTCCCGATATAAGAGTAATGGATGCCCTTGTGATAGTTGGGGTAGTTGTTGGAGGTTTAATACCTAAGTCTAACGCCGTACTAGACACTCCATCCCAAATAAATCCCCTATTAAGACCGTTCACGCCAATGATCTCACCTTTGCGAGTCTTGCAAAAGCACATTTTCTGGAACGTGTTATACCCTGTTTTTATTTGAGTGGTTGTTGAGAATGTTGCAGGCTGAATCCCCTTGCGAGGGCTTAGCTCCCCAAGGACTGACGTTACCACGTTCTCCTGCTCTTTAGATGCACCTGCAGGTACATCTGCAGGGTCAGCGTCAGTTATTAGTCCTTTGAAGTTAGATATTTTTGCCATTCTAGCTGCTCGTTGTTATATGACCATCCAGGTGTGTAAACAAATAGTCGTAGCGAGAGTACCGAGAGCCTATAGCACTACCAATTCTTGACTCAGATTCCAAGGCTCTACGCAATTCTAAGTCTGCAACCTTTCTAGCCTGAACAGTACCTCTCTGGTCATTGGAGAATCTAGCCATCCGGTACTCAATCTGAGCCTTAAACGCTTCGAGCATCGTGTCTGACATATCAATCGGGTCAGAGATAATTATTTTTGATGACGAATGATTATCAACTAATGCCCCAGAAAGCGTGACAGTTGTACCAGAGAGGCCAATAATTTCGTGCTGTTCGGTATAAGGGTTATTTCCTGAGAGGCCAGTGGCTAAAGTGCCATCGGAAGTCAACCGTATAACAGAACCAACCATGGAAGACGGGAGAGCAGTTGAGGTGGTTAGAGTAGTGTTACCACTAGAGCCTGATGCTGTGTAAGTTCTTGCTTTTGTCTCCGTTCCTGCCCAACGAAGAGTTCTAGGCTTTCTTCTATACACAAACATCAGAGGCTCAGAGGTATCAGGGCTTGGGTCTACCCACAAAGACCACCTATTCATCTCATGGGGATCTTTCATGATCGTCCATGCCCATGGCTGACCGGAACCGCTAAGATATGACTCTCGCTGCTGCCATTCAGTAGGGGTAATGTAATAAGTGAGCCAGTTGCTTTCCATGACGGCGACATCATAAAGCCTCCATAGATCATCTGGGAGCTGGTAAATGCTCCTAACCAGCTCATAGCTAGTCGCAGATAGATCTCCAGTAGGTGCTAGGTCGCCTAAGGTCAGGACAGTATTACTATCCCTGCTTTTCACATTGTAAATGTCATCGCCTATCTTGAGTCGGCCATACTTGGCCCAAGTAGGCCACGACTTGCTTCCATCAGTTAGTGTCAGTGCCTTAGAGGTAGCATTGTATGTTACTGTGCTTTCCTTGTAGCCAGTAGTCATATCTATACGGCCTTCATCCATATAGTATTGCCACTCATTACCCATGGAAATATCACGATAAGATCCCTGTATGACTTCTTTGTGCATACGAAGATCTTTTGTTCTAGCACCACCATCCAAAAGGGATGTCATGTAGTGCAGTATATCTTCATAGGTTAAGACTGTTTCTGATACTGATGACATTTATCATCTCCAATTTTGTCTATTTATATCTTTTACTAACTTCAGGATTTGATCTCTAGACATAGATCTAACATCAATCTTCTTCCCAGTCGCTCTAGAATATTCATCTAGCATCTTCAAGATAGCAACAAACCTTCTTGGATCTTCACTCTGCAGTTCTTCCCAGCCACGAACACCGCCGGTTTCTGGGTCATAGGCAGGACTATCTAATTGTGGAGGCCCCCACTCACCTGCCTCTGCTTTTTCTCGGCGCCTCTCTTCTAGGTCTGCAACTATTTGGTCAGCCTTTCTTTTAACAGCTTCTTCATAGGTTAAGATGTCAGAACCGGGAGCAGGAGGTGAAGTGGGATCATACTGAGGTGCAGACGGTGCTGCAGCCTCTAACTGATCTAAGAGACCTCTTCGGCGATTAAGGGTTTCTTCTTCAGCTTGACGAGCAGGATTATTTTGATCCCTGATCTTACCTTGGCGAATTGCTTCGAGTTCTCGCATTTCAGCAATCTTACGTTCTCTTTCTTGCTGAGCTTCGTTGAACCCTCTGACTTTATTGTATGCGTCTTGCAATGGCGGTAAATATTCATTGGTTATGTGGGTAAGTGCACCAGCGCCTTGATTAAGCAGGTTCCTGATAAGACCTTCCTTTGCAGGCCTTGCTGCTTGCTCTTCTGGTGTCATCCATCCGCGAGCACCCACATTAGAACCAAATAGATCCTCGATTACTCCTCCTGCTGCGGCTGGTATATTAAGAATAGGCTTAGTTACATCTTCATGAAATTGTTCAGCAAAGGCTTCTTCCATAATCCCTTGCCCAGATTGAGGACGACCTAGAGGCTGCTTATCTCCGAAACCCTGTATGTCGTCATGTAAGGCCATTTCGCCTTCGACTGTTTGGAGTGCGGCTTCTCCCTTGCCGCCTCTTTTTTCCCTTGCTGTTAACTTACGAATCTTTGTTCCGTCCCATGTATGCGTGGCTGGTGAATACGTTACTCCGTTATAATCGCTTCCCGGAGCATCAATCATGTATCTAGGACGGCCTTGTTTATCTTCTATAGGAATAATAGTGCCTACTACATTACCTCGGCGGTCTCTTACTTCTTGAGTTACCAGTTCTCCTTCAACAATAGTTCCATCAGGATCCATCATGTCGGGGCGGTAGAAGCCTCCCAGCTCTAACTCTTCCTGTTTCATAGCCTCCACTCGGGCATCTTGATCTCTTCTGATTTTTTCTTTGCGGGACTTTTTAGTTGGCCCTTTGTACTCAGGAAGGAATCTGCCTGTATTTGGATTTACAGGTACATTGTTCTCAAAGTTTTCAATATTGCCTTCAAGGAACTCTCTTTCATGTGGCTTCAGTGTGGTACTGGGATGACCATAGGCAATATTTACATTGCCAGTTGGGAAATCATTTGGTCTATAAATAGAGCCGCCTGGGGTTATAGCAGCGTCGCTAGGAACAGCAAGCCGTGGATCATTCCACTCATTATAATTAGGGTCTATGCCTGCTTCCCTTATTGCCTGATCCCGCCCCTCAGCTTGAAGTCGTCTTATTTCATCCAGTCTTGCACGAGTAGCCGCCATCTTAGCCATCATTATGTCGTTAGGCGTAGGCTGTATAATTCCTGAAGGCTGAGCAAGCATTGCTCCCTGTGGAGTCATACCTGGAGGCAAGGCATCCATAGGAATAGTGGGCATAGCGGGGTGCTGCGGGGGCATTCCGTGTGGCCCCATAGGGGAGCCACCGATAGGCATTCCGATTGGATTAACCATTATTTCTTTCCTTTGGTATGTTTGTTAATGACTTTTTCTTTAACCTCTTTTAGTTTCTCGGGATTTTTTCTAACAGCTTCTGCGAGGCTAGGATCTTTCTTAAGCTCTTTTGCGGTGTACTCATGGACGAGGTCATCAGCCATTCGTTTTCGCTTCTTAAATTCTCGCTCAGGCGCTTTGTAATTTACACCACCTGTAGCACTAAGCCCTTTAGCTTTAAGTGCTGTACGGACATCATCTTGAGTAGATACCCAGGCCATTGGGTCATTAGGCCTTCCTAGTCCACCGATGTATTTTTTGCCTTGGGTTGATATGCCAGACTCTTTGGCAATTCTGTGCAATGCTTCAGCACAGTTATGAGAAAGACTATCCGCCCAATGTTGCTGGCCTTCAAGGAAAGCTCGTTCAGTTCCTTTAGCTCCAGCAGGACGTTGCATTGCAAGCATAGCAGCAAAGCCAGGGTTATTTCCTTCAGATATTAAATGTTCGTAGAAATCTACCCTACCTGCTTCTTCACACTGCTTGCGATACCGTTCGTAATCTTTATGAGTCATTGGTCTGTTGGGCCTTTCGTCTTTCTGCTTCACTCTTTGCTTTCATGAATTCAAGCTCCATTTGGTGACGCTCTCTTTCCTGAGCCATCTCCTGCTGGTGCTTTTCTGAATCCTGTCGCATTTCTTGGATATGGATTTGCTGTTCGAGCTGAATCTTCTGGCTTTCTATTTGGGATTTAGTAGCAGCTATACGAGCAGACTCATCGCCCTGTCGCTGCTTAGCCCGAATTTCTTCTTGCTTTGCTTCAGACTCAGCCTTCTTCATTTGCATTTCTTGCTGTTTAATCTGAAGTTCAGCTTGCTTAGCCTGCATCTCCATCTGCATTTTCTGCTGTTCCATTTGCATCTGCTGCTGTTGCATTTGTTGCTGCATCTGCTGAGCTTGCTCTTCTGGATTAGGTTTACCTTGCTGTGCTTGTTCTTCCTGCTGTTTTATTTCAGCCATATTGATTAAGTAAGGCTCAGCATCTAGCTCGTTAGCCTTAGCCCAATCCCGTACAAATGAGTTGTAAGGCTGGTCAATCCCCATCTGGACGAATTGCTGTAGCATTGGCATTACAATCTGGCCAAATTCATTTAGCTGACGAACACGATTTGTTTTGTTAGGCTTACGAGCAGATCCTGCTTCAATCCTATAATCAAAATCCATTACAGTGCGCTCAAATTCTTGCGACTGTATTCGCTGTTCCCAGATTAACGCACCGACATCACCAAGAATAGGTTGAACGTCCTGTCCGCTTAATGACCATTCAGCAGCTTCCATCTCTTTCATGGCACAGTGGCTAAGCCAGTCTTCCACTCTACTTGCCATGTCGTCAGGACGCACTGACACGTTCTGGTTGCGTACATCAGCTTCTGTGGCAGAACGTATCTGCGTACCTCCTGAAAGGCCGTATAGGAGTTCTGTGAGCCCTGTACGCTTATCTATCAGGTCTAATACTTCAGACACCATTCTCCAGATGTCTACATTAAATGCAGGTGCATCGAGAAAAGAAACTACATCTGATACACGCTGTCCAAATATCTCGCTAATTTCGATTACTGTGTATGGCCCCATGCCAGATTTGATCTGATCCTGGATCTCTGCTCCAGCCGCTTTAGCGATAGCTACATAGGTAGTAGAAGCAGCTGCTACCTTGTCAGCAAGGAATGACATACACCAGTTCACAAACCGCAATTCCCCAATCGCAGGTTTAATCAATGAAATAGGCCAGACCTCTTTTGGTTTTTCGTAAAAGTGCAGCTTGCTAAATGGCCAACCACCATCCGTCCAGAATGGAATAGGCCATTGAGATCGCATGAACATTTCTTCGGGATCTGCTGTCAACACTTCGGGAGGCATGTTCAAAGGAAAAGGGCAGTCATCGCAAACAGCGATATAACAAAAATCCCCGAACTGTTCGTAATCAAAGTTCTCTTCGATGTCTTTAGTAATGCCGCCTTTTCGCAGCCGATTCCCAAATCCACCCTTTGAATAAACTTGCCAGTATTCAATCAGATCGTAAGACTCTCCTTTTCTTTTCGACTCAGAGTCTTCTCTATTTTTTGCTTTTATCTCAGCTTGCTTGTTGGCTGAGGATTTATTTCCGCGAATCCTATCTTCGAGGCCATACTCCCTCTCTACTTTCCATAAAGGCTGGACAACCCTTCTAGCAATCCACTGTACATCATCCCAGTATTGGGCATCTGGGTCGATGACTACATCATCAACCGAAACGTAAACGCTTCTAGGCTTTCGTATTGCAGAACCTTGTGCCTGAACCATCTCTGTCCACAAGAAAGACATGCCTTTAATAATGGCCTCGTTAATAGCCATTCGTGCTTGTTCTTTTTTGTCGGTTTCCTGCTGAAGCCAGTTGAGATAATGCTCTTTAAGTTTAGCGTAGTTACGCTTAGTGAAGTCTTGCTGATCCTGCTGATAGATAACTTGCTGTGCCTGCTGCACGCTTTGCTGATCTTGAGGATCTACTCCAAGCATCGCTGGTTCTATCTTGGGCAGAACCTTGGGTGTAACTTGGATTGTTGGATTTCGGTGATAAAGCACAGGGCCAAATAACGCAACGGCCTCAAACACTCTATTGACTGTCATGCGAAAAGTGGGGAGAGCTCCTTTGACTCCCTTCTGAAGAAAGCCCTCATCACCTTTTGCGTATTCACCCTTCCACATGAAATCATGGGAGCCATCAAAGAACTGCATAGCTTCTTTGGCGTATTTCCCGAAACGCTCACGCTTCTGGTCTTTAGCACGCTTTATCTTCTCCATCCATTGAGACACTATAGGCCTGAATGGATGGTTTTGTTCACTATGCTGTTCCATGGTTATTCCTTTGGAGGGTATATCTTAGGATGTAGTGGATTCGCTTTTCTTGCGTCTACGGCTGACTGTCTTAGCTGCCGTATGTTCAAGAGCTTCGATTCTAGACTTAAGCTCTTGGCGTTCTTTCTCCAATCGCTTCCATTCATCCGAAAAGTCCCATGACCCGTTTTCTCTATGGTCATTGTTCCATTCAAGTTTTGGGTCATCGACATGCCTTACACCTTCAAACACTCTACCATCTGCAGTCCGCAACATCACATTACGTCCTGTTCTGGAAACTCTTACGATCCAAGCTAGTCTTGGTTCGTTAGTATTGTGGGCTGCGTGAAAGAAAACTGCGGTGCCTTCCAACACTTTGGGCATATCAAAATCTAAAGATGTGTTATACATTTCTTCGGTAATGGGATTATTCATTACTACTCTCCTTGAGGGCCTAGGTTAATAAAGTCAGGACTAAGACCACGCTTTCTTGCTCTTCTTTGTGCGCTGCGCTTCTTTCGTCCGTTTAGTATTTGTTTTATAGCGGTTGATGTTTTTTTCTTTGTTCGGGGCTTAACATATTTTAATCCATGAGCCGCTGCATATTCTAGTGTTTCTATAGCATGGCAGTTTCCACGGCGATTACCTTCGTCTGTAACAAAGCCATTTATCGTCTTTTTCTTAAACCTATTAAATTCCCTGCAGAGATTGGGGCATCTAGGAACAACGACAAGGAGCTTAGTTGTACCATTTGGGCGTATATTAATCCATGTACGCAACTTCATTTCTCGGCCAGGAACATCATCAGAACCACTGAGAAAGCCATGGTTAGTGATATTGCTTTTAACATTATGCTTTTTGAGTTCTTTTGTATACTGCACACGAGGAAGAACACCGGTACCAATTTCTCTAATTCGACCACCGTGGGCATCGATAATAAAGGCCTCAAACTGATCTTCTCTTGTTTTCTGGCTTACCATAGCACCAAACTTCGCCGCTGTACAGTTTTTGATATATAGCTCATCATATACAACAACATGATCGCCAAGCACGCTTGGTGGCACGGCATAGAAAGTAACAGCGCAAACAGAGTGGCCCGGGTCAACGACCATGTACCTCGTCCAGTCAGAGCCCGGAACTCCATTATTCTCACTAAGGTACTTCTGGATAGGCGTTCTGGGATCTTCAAATTTAATCGCATTGTGAACATCCTTAGAAAAATTAGGGTACATGAGAACACTATCGGTAACCAACTCACCCATAGCTCTTTTTCTAAATTCATCCTCCCCTTTAGCTTTCCACCTTTTAATATTCTCCTGTTTGACTTGTTCCGGCATAAAAGGGTTGTCGAAAATCGTTGCTCGTATAACCTGAGTAGATGGGTTGTCTTGCCCCATCTCATCTTCGGCTCGCTCGGCTAAATTAACTAAAGCATCATTCTTAGAGTGGGGCAACGCAGACCATCTCAGCTTTCCATCACGCATAGACAGACGAGCGATCATTTCGTCATACCATTCGGCACGCTCAAGGTCTTCATCTATATGTACTAAATCGGCCTGGAATCCCTGAGAAGGGTCTCCCTTAGAACCCATGGCATAGATAGTCCAGCCATTGTGAAGTTCGCAAATCTCGAAGACATGTTGGGCCCGTTTCTTCCATGCGAATTGTTTTATAAATCTTTCGGGGATCAGTGGAGGTGCGGGCTTTGCTTCTGCCTTACGCTCCCAGTCCTCTGTAATCCAAGGCTTCCACGCTCTCCACTTACCTGTGGTGTGATCTTGAATGATCTTAAACGCACCTTCGCGGAAAAGGTACTTGTGGATAGTTCTTCCAATATGTCCTTCGTCCATACCAAGGCAAACCATAATGCCATTCTCTTTGGGGTACTTTTCGTATGGATCTTGTCCGGTTGCTGCTCTAGCATCTTCAACAAAGGCCGCTAAAGATTTGCCAACTTGGTTGCCTGCCTGAAGCAGTATTTCTTTGGCGTGAGAAGAATGATACCTATCCTGAAAAGGAAGTGGTTCATACAAACGAAGTGCCTCAGACTCTCGCTTGACCTTTTCAGCATAAAGTTCGCGGAGTTCTTTTTTCTGATGTTCCGTAATGGAACTGAGAATATCATTTGCTTTCTGTGGGTTTGTCATCAGCAGGTATTATTTTATGCAGGATGCTAATGTCAGGGTCTATGAAGCTCTGGAATGACTCTTGTATTTCTTTGTCTAGCTCTTCATTAGTAAGCTCTTCAAGTGACTTCTGTGCTGCACCCGACTCGGAAACTTTAATATTTAATCTTAGCACAGCTTCTAGGATCCTCTGCCTTTGCAAACTTCCTGGAGCTGCTTTGTAAAATGTGGACATGACTTGCTGTGAAAATCCACCGGGGCCACCAAAGGCTTCCATTATTTTCTGGAATGTTTCCGCCATATGAGGAACACTGGAACCGCCTTTGCTCATATTATCAAGCAAGTCGATTCCAGCGTCTTCTATCTTGGAAACTCTATCATCCAGTTTCTTCCTTCGGTTCTTCTCAACCTCTTCAGCTCTACACATCTTGCAGGTGGAACGAAATCCATCATGAGCAGAATTATCCCGATGCCAGAATTCCTTGGTAACGGGATACTCTACTCTACAAGTTGTACATGCTTTTTTTGCCATTATCGCCTCGGAGGCATAGGAGGTTGTCCTGGCGGCATTGGTGGGCCAGGAGGTCTGCCCGGAGGTTGCATCTGTTGTGCGTTAGGAGGTGCCGGATACATTCCGCCAGCCGATACAGACTGTGGAGGTTCTGGCATCTGGCTTAGCATTGGATCAGGGGCTCCGCCTTGAGCTGGCCCCGGAGATGGAGCGCCGCCTGGTGGCATTGGTCGGATATTCCCTTGTTGCATTCCCTGCTGAAGTTGAGCACTAGCTTGAGTAAGATCCTGTGGCCCACCCTGCATCGGAGGTTGTCCAGGCGGCATACCTTGCTGTCCGCCCATTTCCTGTTGGATTTGTTGTGGACTTAGCATTTCGGTAACTTCACCTTGTGGGCCTTCTCGACCTACCATAATCATTCCTTGAGCTACGAGCTCAATCATCTGGGGATCAAGCTGAACCCCGCTTTCCAAAGGAGTTCCCTCTGGTGGTGCTTGGGGATTCATTTGAGCCAGAGCTGGCCCAGCATATACTGTAAACATTCTTATCTCCAAAAATCTGGCATTGTTGTCTGCTGACCAGGGAGATTGAACGAAGGTATATCACTTCCTTCTCCTTCAGCGTCCCCAAAGTGAGCTTGGTCTTCTGAGTCTATCATATCAGATGGGGTCTTAAGACCCACAGTGAAATTTTTATTTGTGCTAAAACTTGTTGGGGATGTTTCTAGATTACCAACCTGAGACTCCTGTGACCCAAACACCTCAGAACTTTCTTCTTCCCCTGCTCCTGGCCACAGATGTCTAAACTCATCGGTGTCCCACAAGTCCCATACAGCTTTATAGAAATCCTGCTGCCTATTAAATCCAGCATTGCGTTGCCACCTCTTGGGGCTACGCTTCCACCGACCCCAGTTTCCGTGGAAGTAATCCCATCCCCACTGGGCTGGCCCTTTGTCTCCTTTGAACCCCCAAAGATCAGCAAACCCTTTTCTGCTAGGATCTCCCTCAACTTCGTCTTTGAATTCAGACCAGTTGTAGTTATTCCCGCCCCTGAAAGGCTTTACTTTTTTGAGTGCCATTTATTTTACTCCTAAAACACGATAACCGGGCTCCCCGAAGGGAACCCGGCATCGCACCCAAGACCCTACACTTCCCGAAGGAGGTGTACTTAATGGCTGTACAGCCGGGTATTAAGATTAGAGTGGTACTGTAACTGCTACAAGAACAGCTGCATCGTCACCACTGCAAGCATCTAGACCAATACCAATAGGTCGGACGTTAGCTGCATCAGCATTCAGGACTTTTCCTGATGCTGCTGCAACAAGGCTTCCGCCAGCGGTAGTGGCTGCACCACCGATAACAGGAACAACACCGCCAATGATAACCCAGAATAGGTCATTCTTTTCGACTTGAGTTGTACCAAGTTCTGGGTCACCGACACCAGCGAAATCATCTTCGCCATTAGTTACGGCTGTAACAGAACTCAAAACCTTACGGCCTGCCTTGCTATGATCGAATTCTACACAGAATCCTCCTAAAGCATTGGCTACCGTCAGTTTTCCATCATAGGTATTGCGAACACAAATAGCCCGAATTGGAATTCCACTGCGTCGTGCTTTATTTCCACGAACAGATGGAGTTCGGTCTACGTCTGGGAAAGTAAAGATTGCACCTTCCCAGTGCTCATTAATTAAAGTCGTTCCATCGTTATCTTTAGTCCCTTGAAGGGTTTCACCAAGATCGAATGGAGGATCTACATGAATCATAATTATGATTCCTTTCCTAAAAGGGGTTTAGCTAAGCTCTTGCAACTTAAAGAAGTTACGAGGTGAACTGAACTTCAAGTTAGACAATGTTGAAACAACAGCATTGAATGCTTGGCTATGAATATCATACTCAGGGCCTTCAGATCGAAGGAGAGATTCATCCATAGATTTCAATTCGATGTTGTCGTAGTTCATACCGTAACCAACGCTATCAGGTACAGCAGCTTCCCAAGAGACTTCAATGCCGTCAAAGTTAACAACATTCTTAAAGCCGAGAGCACGCAACTGATGTTCACTGGAAACCTGGATACGTTCTTTGTCATCCAGTAAGTTTAGCAATTCCATATAGAAGTTTCGAGCTAACATAATGTTAGTGATCTGACCCTTCTGGCTGGTATTACGCTGAGCGTGGATGATAGCAAAACGCATAGCTTCATGACCCTGATTAGCCCAAGTGTGGACTGCACCGGTGACATCATTAAAGCTAGTAGAGTTTACATTGACGATAAGCGGTGACCAGAAATCGTATTCTGGGTCAGCAAGACCATTAGGCCAGCCTGTTCCAGATTCCTGTTCCCCACCGTAGTTACCTAGGTTGGTGATAAGACCGGCATAGGTAGCACCAGGAGCTGCAACATAGTCTGCTCCATCAAAGGCACCAATGGCACCAGAATCCTTATCAACGGTTTTGTTGGTATCGAGAATGGCAAACATAGATTCAAGACCATGCCACCCTTGCTCGTTGCCTGCTTCTTCACCATTTACATAGTATTCTCCACCGAGAGCTTGCTCGATAGAAGTTTCAAGACGTTGAACGAAATTATCAAATACTTTGATGATTCCTTCTTCGCCACGGTTACTGCGGAATTCGCGGTAGTACATAGAGTCCGTAGCTTGATAACCACGGTATTCCATATTTGCGTGTTTCCACAAGTTTTTACGGGAAAAGTTACGAGCTGTTTCACCAGTATTACCTTCTACTTTGTGTAGACGATATTGAACTGGCCAGTCAAAACCTTCACCGGAGTTGTTGTAGTTTACCCGTCCTGCGGCTTCCAGCAATGCACCCAACTGATAGTTGCGGAGCATGTTCTCCTCAACGTCGCGGATGTGCTTTGCAAGTGTGGTTGCAGCAGTACGAGCAAAAGCTACGGGATTAAAACCTTTATAGGCCATGATCCTCACCTTTCTCTAAAGAAATTAAAATAAACCATCCGACAACGCTTGTTGTCGTAACTTATCACCCGGCGACAGACTCGGGTTTTGCGATACAGGGCTTGGGGCTTCAGGTGGAGCAACACTACCTTCTCGGTTAGGGATATATCCAGCTCCACGCTGAAGATGTCTCATGTTGCGCTCCTGGGCGGCTTGCGCTGCATGAAGTTGTTGGGTCTGGGTTTCCAAACGCCTCTGAGCCAGATCACCGGCCAACAGCTGAGAGGATAGTTCCCATAGCTGATTTGGATCGGTAATTCCTTGCTGGCGTAATGAATGGATGTGTCCTACTACCTGTTGACCTTCTGGAGTCATCACGAGTTGCCCCATTCCGTCACGGAGATATTCTCCTGATGCGGCATCTCGCTCATAAACCCAGTCGGCGTTTCTTTGGTTAATCTCAGCAGCTTGTTTGAACTGATTAGCTTGAAACTGTTGATACTGCTGCTGTTCCATTAAAGCGCCGTATCGGTCAGCAAATAGCTTATCAAACTCCTGCTCTATTACTTTAGGTAGTATCTCTTGGGGATTATCGAGTACATTCTCTCGCCACTTATCTCGATAATTAACATAGTCTTCAGTGGATCTAATGAGTTCTTTTGGTGTATTGTTTTTCCAAGTCCAGAACCATTGTCCTGTTTGCGGGTTCCTCTGCTGTACTCGCCAGCGTTTTACTTCATCTTTATCAAACTCAGGAGGAGCCCACCAGCCTTGTGGCTCTTCATACTGCGGTTCCGGCTCTGGCTGCTGCTGCATCTGCTGCATTTGTTGCATGGCAAGATACTGCTGCTGAGCTTGAGCCATTCCCTGCATTTGCTGCATCTGATAAGCCTGTTGCTGCATCTGCTGTTGCATCTGCTGCTTTTGCTTCTCTTGCTCTTCGTAGTAGCTCTGCCATTGCTGATTATAGTCGTAGGCCTGCTTATAAGAATCTAGAAGAGTTTCTTGGGCTTGTTGGGAGTTTTCTACTTCAAAACCCAGCTCCGAGACTTGTTGCTGAAATTCGTTATTCTGCTGTGGGGATTCGTCCCAAACGTCTGAAAAATCTAGCGAGCTATCGCCCTCCGTAGGCGTAGATTCAACCGGAGTATCAAACTGTTCAGTTTGAACCGATTCCTCTGCTGCGTAATTTTCTTGTTCTTCTACTTGAGCTTCCATTTCGTCACTCATAACAACTCTCCTGTAAGGTCTTTGGGCTTGTTACTAACATATTAAAATCTTTAGGGGCGTAACTGCAACCCCTTTAGGTACATATTATTTCCATCCCTCAGATAAAACTCGCAATGAGTTTCCTCCAAGGAACGCTTTAAGGTCTTTGTCTGAATATCTAGGGACTCCAATCGACTTCATTTCGCTGGCTAATCGAGCAGCAATTCTCTGTATTTGACTCATGTCTTCTACGTCATCCGGAGGATCTGTAAAGCCATCAAAATCAGTCCCTATAGCTGTGGCTTCTATGCCACCGACTTTTCTGACATGGCCTACTGTTTTTGCAACATGATCTAAACCTAAGGAGGTGTGGTGGGGAACCAGCCAATAGTTCATCAAAATGGTAGAGATTACACCGCCATTGTCTGCTATCCACTTAATCTCCCAATCTTCCAGGTTGTACATATCATTTTTAATTTCATAAGCACCTGTATGGGAAGCAATGACCTGACACTCGGCATCGTTCGCTTCAGCTAAAGCATATACTTGTGATCGTGCCATTGGGGTCGAGTGAGCCAAATCTACGATAATACCGAGATCAAAACATCTTTCAACAACATCCATGCCGATGCGAGTGAGGCCCTGAGTGGTGTCCCATCTGCCAAGCATCGGATGCCACTTAGCAAACTTAGAAGTATATTCGGGGTAAGGAAATACAGGGTTACTTACAATGTTAGGGTAGAAGTGGGCAAGAGTCAGGTATGCCACACCTCTCTGCTTGAAGTCTAATAGATTTGCCATCACCTCTTTTTTGGCATCTTCGTAGGGAGCATGCTTAAAATCATCTTCTTCTTTGCCGCAAACCTCACCCTGCAGTGAATGGCCACCTTCTACAGCATGAACGATAGCCAAGGCTTTTTCCCTGATTGCCTGTTTTACGTCGCTGTAACATCTACAGATAGCAACGCGTCGATACCAATCCTGATCCCTGTTTTCAATGTTATGCTTAGCGGCCTGCTCCTCTACATCTTGGATTGCAGTAATGGTTGCTTCGTAATACGAATCTGCGCCAAAAATTCGCTTCCATGCACGAGGAGCTAGCCACCTAAGCCAGCGGATGGGTGGAATGTCATCCTGCCATTCCACTTCAGGGATGTAAGCTACAGAGAGGGAAACATCCAATCCCCCCTGTATCATCTTCGGGAAGTCAGCTCTGCTTGTTAGAGGGGAGAATCCACGACTAAAGATCCTCCTGCTATGATGTTTGCAGAGGTCTCTATGGAACAGAGCCGACTTCAACGAAAGATGTGTATGCCAGTCTACCGTTGTGTAAGATTTGATTTTATCAAGATCTCTTCTCATATTAAAGGGCCTGCGCCACTCTCATACCTATTCAACGAATCTTGTAACCTATGGAGCCACTGAGCCCATACATAACTCTTCCACATTAAGATGCCCATGTAAACAGTAACTGAGGTAAAACACGCAGAACCTGTTAATAGGAATATCTTAGCTAATTTACTATCCTTCATCTATACAATCCTTCCTAAAGTTTCATTGGCTCGAAAATAGCGTGTGTTCCTCCTAGAACAACACCGCATCCAACCAAAGGTTTTTGGTTGAACTTCTTACCATATTTCATAGACGCGCTATCGGCATCAACACCACATCCGACATTCATGCCAAATATGATTCGATGCTCATTTGCATAATATGAAACTCCCGCTTGACTGTGTAGATGGCCTTGCACCCACGACTTGAAATGTTCTTTGGCGTTCTTCAGGGCAGCACCTATTCCGGCCTTTCCCCTATCGCCATGTGCGTAGATGACGTTATCAATAACGTGCAATGAGAATCTTGGCTTCCAGTCCCATTTAGGAGTTTCCCATATATCAGCATACTTTCTTATGAGCTGTTCTGGTATCCCTATTGTGGTCGCCTTCCTTCTGGGAAGGGAGTCGTGATTGCCTGTCATTACTACAGCTTTAGGAAATAGCTTGTATAGTTCAGAGACCTGCTTCTTAGCCTTTTCATATTCATCATAGGCACTTGGATCGCTAGGATCCTTTTCGTGGTAGGAGATTGCAGACCAATCAACTACATCGCCTATGTGAACTACTTCCTTGCAGTCCCAAGACTTCTGTATCTCTCTAAGGAAGTCTGTGTATCCATCCAGCATTGCTGGCGCATGCGTGTCACCTATCACAAGCACATTAGCCATTCTCTTCTCCTTTTCTCCATCCCAATTCGTATAAAGCCTTTGCTAGGTCAATCGCACTATCGAACACCCATTCTTCATCGAACATCTTGAAAGCCAAAGCGTGAAGCATTTCATGTATAGAAACCTCCAGTTCCTCCACGCCCTTAAGTCGTTTATCTATAAGTATCTCTGGAGTCTTTTTTCCAGGATGATCGCAAGATCCTCTGCTCTTTCGCAGGAGTGTATAACGTACAGTGTAATTAGTGCCGTTTATAGAAACATTGGTTTTTTTCATAAATCCATTATACGGCTTATTGAAATCTTGACGCCACCGCTGTATCCTGACAAGCTATCCTTTTCTATGCGCATCGGGAGAATGGAGTCTCCCAGACGCGTTTCGTAACTTCGCCAGCGCAATACACGACTAAAGAACTGCTGGGAGTGAGCCTTGTTTCGCAAACGGGAGTGTTCCCCAGTCTCGCCTCTAATACAATAAAGGTGGGAGCCCGAGTTACCGTAGAGTGCGGAAATTATTTCCGAACTCTTTCGTTTTAAGGAATTAACTGAGTCGGGGTGCGCAGATATGAAAAGGTACTACATACTTGTTGAGGCTTACAACCTAGGCCCTGTAAAGGGTGATGTCATGGTTTGGGAGGGCGAATACTGGAACAGTAACGACAAACCCGAGCCTGATCTTTTAGTTCGCTATTTATACGACTACGATGGTTTTTTCTTCATAGTGCCCAAAGAGCATCTGGTAGAATTTGTACCAGCGAAGGAACTGGAGGATCCAGACAAGAAGCACAAGTCCCCAACAGGAAACCAGAAGATCTGGAATATGTACAAAAGAAATAGAATATGAGTGCAAATTGCAGATCCTGCCTATACTGGAGAGAGCCGATGGAAGACAGTAATTGGTCGGAATGTATGCTGACTTCGCCAGAGGCGCATGAAACACTGACTACCCAGGTTATATATATTGCCGGAATAGATGGCGATGGAGATCCCGCATGGTTTCCGCTGGACGATAAAGATACAATAACGGCAATATTACATACCAGAGGTGATTATGGATGCGTGCAGTATGAGCAACGGGAAGACATCTAAATGCCCTAGATGCGACAGCAAAAGACTAAGAAGGTATGGATGCTCATTCGGCAATAGCCCTATCAGAAAATATATACAATGCCTAGAGTGTGGATGGACTAAAGAGTTGACGCGCAAAGAACCACCTGAACACTATGACCATGAAATACAACCATGGGACGTTATTGACGAATGGAAGCTAGACTTCTGGGCTGGAAATGCCTTGAAGTATATATGCAGAGCTGGAAAGAAAGAAGGCAATACAGCAGTGCAGGATTATAAGAAAGCAATTACATACCTAGAGGAATGTATTCGGAGAGATTCCATTGATTGATTTTCTGATCAAAACCCCAGCCGTATTCTTTTTGTTCTCTGCTGCGATGATATTTTTTATTCTGCAAGTAAGGTCTTACAATGAGCTCCAGAAAAAGTTCAAAAAATAAAAACATCGACCGGAGGTCTAAACAAAAGATCGCATCAAACCTGCTCCAGTCTTCGGAGGTAATGGTCTCAACATTGCGTTCGGTTCTGGATGCGTATACTCAAACCGACGAAAGAGAGACACTTTATCTAAGATCGGCATACATGCTTGCAGACAGTATGCACAAAACACTTGCGGAGCTAAACGACATCTATGGCAGATCCAAGACTATTTCTGAGTAACATGAGATATGCGAAGAACGCATTAGAAGCTGCTGCAAATGTTCTCGCACAAGAAGAAGGCAGATCTGAAAACGCTGAATTAAATGCCGTGTGCGTAAGCATCGGGCAAAAAGCAAGAGTCCTCTCCAACATGCTACAAGCTGAAGAGGACTCTATTCTATCTGAAGATTAGATGACTACCATAATATCTTCCAAGGATCTCCTGACGCAGCGAGCCGGGCAAGTTGCTCTGCGGTAGGAGCCCTCCAGCCCATGCTTTGCATGCCACTGCCTTGACCACCGCCTAGACCCCAACCAGGGCCAGCACCGTCACCCCTGCCACCGTGCGGATCTTTCCCTGCTGGGAATGGTTTGTTGCGTCCTTTATTTGCAGGAGACAGTCCGCTTTGACCAAAGCCTCGTCTTTGGCCATCCCTTTTGTCCTGAGGTGGCCATTTCTTTTTCTTTGCCTGAGCTAAGAACCATGGCTTCGTGCCAGGAACTGTAGCTGGATCTACGAACGGCCCTTGGTCATCTGCCCTGCCTCCTGGCCTAGCTGAACGCTTTCCATGCATGGGCTGGGCAACCCAATGCCCAAAGTCTCTTTGCAGTCGGTTATCGTCAGGCATTCTAAATCCAGCGGCTTGGTATTTACCGAAGCTATTTGCTGAATGCTTACGACGCCATTGCTCGAAGCTAGGCACCCCTGAAGCATCATCCATCGGATTGGCTGTTCGCCCAGCGCCTACATTTCTGCCATGGCTAAATGGCAAGGCACCTTGAGAGCGACCTCTGCCCTGCCTTGCCTTCCATTGCTCAAAGCTAGGCTGGCCAGATGTAAGAGCAGAAGTAGCTTGAGGTACCGAAACACCGCCTAGGACAGGAAACCATGATTTCTGTCTTCCCGCCGAATGGCCGGATGTATTCTGACCTGCTGGAGGATCTGGGTGTATCCATCTTCTACGGCGCCAATCAGATGGTTCTGGAATTGGAAACATATCTATTACTCCACTTTGGCCTCGCGCGGCCGCAAAAAAATTTTTGGTGTCTACTTACTAACGATAGAATCGTTCCCATCGCCTTTGATAATCCATCAAGGCTTTCTCTAACGGAGACAGGTTACGCAGCATATTCCGTGCTGCCATCGCACCCTGATCTATCTCCCATGGGTGTTGCCCATAGAAATCCCGTCTGAAGCGGCTATTGTCTCGTTCATTAGAGTGCTGGCCATAGAAATCTCTCCGAGGCCGGCTCTGTCTCTGATTCCGTGAAGGGTTCTTACCCCACCAATTTCCAGCCATTATCGACCTCCCTGTCCTGGACGAGTGGGAAACCCGCCGCCTCTAGGGACATTGAAAGAACCACTCGTCCCATCAAGAGCTCCCTGAAGTGGCGGTGGCGGAATAGGATTACCGAATGGATCTTCCGCAGGAGGCTTATCAAATGGATTACCAGGGGCAGGAGCCTGCCCTCCACCCATTCCTCTACCTGGTGGAAATACAGGTGGTCTCTGTCCTCCATGGCCATCTTCTCTAAGGCCGGGCATTAGTGGCTCACGCATAGGTGGGGCAGGCATAGGTGTTTTGTCACCACGGCCACCTGGGTTTGGGAATGGTGATGGTTCAGGTGGGGCAGGATTCTTAGGCTCGTACCTTGGGATTCGATCTGTTGGATAACCTGGATGCCATGGGCCTGGCAATGGGTTGGCATTCCCTACATACGGATAATCTGGGTGATAAAAATTAGGCCCAGGGGTATATGGCCCAGCCCACTGAGGATTGTAGTATGCCGGATTAATCGACTCTACAGGGTCTGGAACAAAGGGATTATTGTGTCCCATGGGCTCAGCCCAATTACCATGCACTGTTGGCTGGCTTTGAGGGGTCATTATCGGGAAATTAGTTGTTACTGGAAAGCGAGGCATTATTGGATACCTCCGATTTTACTGGGGTCTGCATACCTTGGCGATTTGTTCCAGTCCTGCTTTGGAATCTGAAATCTAGGTTCCTGAGGTGGTTGTGGAGCTGGCATCTTGCCTAACGGCATTGAATTAGGGAATGTTGGCACCTGATTCGTATTAGCCGTGCCTGGGATAGGCATATTCAGATCCTTTGTTGTGAGAGGAATCTGAGGGGGCATAGGCATCAATTCAGCCTCAAGTGGAGGTATTGGAGCCTCATGAACTGGTGCAGGCGTGATTGGGTATCTTGGGGTCGGAGGATTGAATATCGGCAACCCACTAGTGTCATATCCCGGCAATGGGTTCCATGTCTCCGGCGCTCCTGAATCTATCGGATCTGGAGCGTTTGACCACGGCCCTGTAGGTGATATAGGCCCATGAGTGCCCATTGGCGGTATTCGATTCTCCCAGCCAGGCAAAAAGTCGAATCCAGGCCCCTGATTTAATTTATTTCGCGCTTCTTCGGCCTGTTTCATGCCCTGAGGAGTGTAAGGGTATTTAACACCATTTACTTCTGGCATCGTTGAAATCTCCTGAGAAATTGTTTTATACGTCGTATAGCTCGATTATATAGAAATAAACCAGCTTTATGACAGGTAAACCTGAAATTAAAAGTGCGGAAATTATTTCCGCAGTCTGAGCCATTGCAGGTAAAAAACAAACGCGAGCGACCATTTTGCTGGATTTATGGAGGAGATCGCCGCCTTTTGGCTTAGAAACCTGAAAAAATCTGTGAGTGGGACATTATATATGTCAATCCGCAATGGGGGACGTTGGGGGTGGTCTTTCTTCAAGCAAGTTAGTTAGTAGAGCGTATGGCCAGACGTACAAAAAGAATTGACACACACCCAAGTCGTAGTGTCTCGCTTGCCCCTCGCTAGGCAGTAGGCAAGGGTAATAAGTAAACACAAAGTGTTAACGGTGGGGGGATGATTAATACAGAGTGTGTAGTGAGGGTGTAAGTATCTAAGGAGTATTAGATCATTTAGTAAGTATGTACTAGGAGTAAGTAGAGATGGCTGAAGCAATCATGAGTGTTGGATCAAAGGTAGAGGATGCAGAAGGTGTCACCTATACAGTAATCAACATAACCAATAAGACTGTGCAGTTAGTAGCTGTTGGTAGTAGTGAGATGTTGGAGATGTCGCACAAAGAAGTAGAGTCGTGGCTCTTCGGTAAGTAATAGTATTTAGAACTGGGTAGTCAGTCAGTTGTCTTGAATCTCTCGCAAGACTAGACCGTGGGGGTCGAAAGCTGGCTGGCTATTTTATTTAGGAGTAAACAATGGTAACCCTAACAGAAAGAGAAGCACGGGTTGTAGATGAGGCATATAGGTATTTCGTTGAACAAATACATACGCCAACAAAACCCGAGATGTATACATGGACAATCAGGAGGATGAAGAAATACATGATGATTGATTGGCCAATGACTAAAGAACAACTAGGCGTGGTTGATGCAGTAGTGGCATCGCTGCCTTGGGAAGAGGAGACTAAAGATGGTAATGCCGGGTGAATGTGTTAATGACACAAAGACATTATGTTCTGGTTGTAATACAGGACTAGAGATACAGGTGTGCAGCTCAGGTGCTGGATACTACGTTGGTTTCTTCTGTAATCAGTGTGGCCCATACTCACGAGAGTCAGGTTACTACAGATTCAAAGAAGAAGCAGAAATAGCATTAGAAACTAATAACTACTGGAGGATTTAACAATGGAATATGTAGCATTATCAGTGATAAGCATAGCAGCATCCATGTTTGGATTAGCATTGATTTGGGATCTATACAAAACATATAGATACGCCAAAGAAAGCAAAAGGACAGATGTGATATATGTTAAGACAATGGACGGACTACCAATCATAACATGGTCTTTTGAAAGAGGATATGAAGGACTATTAGAGCCCATGCACGTAGAGTGGAATGAGACATATAGACCTAGAGTAGACAACCACTGTACACGATGTGCAAAGCGTTTGTTTGGAGAAGAGTTTGTAGGAGGACAACTCTTAGTAGATGCAGAGAACAACCCATTTTGCGAAGGATGTGGCTATGATTTCTAGAAACATATACATCAGCTTCACAGTAACAGTCAGCGATCCGGTAGGCCAAGAAATAATCATGAGCGTACCAGCAGTAGAAGGTAGATACATAGAAGACCTAATCAATGTCGCCTATGCAATAAGAACCTTAGACGATGACGAAAGAATGGACATAGAAATACGTCCAATAACACCACCGTTTTCAACCAAATTCGATCAAGAAGATCAAAGGCTTCCAATATAAGGAGATTGCAATGGATGCAGTCAAACAAACAATTAAACAAGCATCACTATTCATTAACGTAGCCACAGACTACGCAGACATAGAAGTAGCAAGAAACAACCACGACTGGTTCAAATGTTTCAAATACGCAATCAAATCGTTAATAGAAGAGGAGGGATCGCCAGAAGTAGAAAAGCTAGTGACATTCTGGACTAAAGACCTCATAGAAAAACTGGAGAAAGTAAATGGATAATTTCGCAAAAGCCTGCCAAATGTATACCAAGTATGAAGAAGAGTATCACATAGCACAGGCAGAATCAGGAGCAGATAGAGAACTAGACTATGAAATCACACAGGAGGATGTGAATAACTTTATCAGAAGTAAAGCAGACAAAGAACTAAATCAGCTCATAGAGAAAGGAAAAATAAATATATTCGACTACAAACTAATCACATGGTATCTAGAAGTCTCATATAGGACAGGGATAGAGATGCCATATGTAAGAGAGATAAGAATGGTAGGAAAAGTGTAAGGACAACTGGGTTCTTACATAACTTTTAATCGTCATTTAGGAGATATAAAATGGCAGTTTACAAAGAATTGATGAACGTACCACATCACGATGCTTCAATCGAAGAATGGTACAACGAGACCGCAGTCTACATGCCGAACGCAACAGAACATCACAACGAGTTAGGTGAGTTCGATCCGTTCAAGTACGATGAAGCAGGTAACTTAAAGCATTACCTAGCAGATCAACGGGAAGTAACAGACGATAAGACAGGCAAGAAGCGTAAGCTAAAGCCAACCTATTTTCTGGAAACAGTTAAGGTTCAGTCAAATCAGGTTCCGTATTGCCAGATTATCGAGCAAGTAAACGTCAATGGTATAGAGTTTATTAGGCACGTCAAGACAATGGTGACCCATACACAGAAAGATGGTTCAATCATTGGAATACCTATTGCCTTTAGATTACTTGATCTCGTTGAAGACAAAGAAGATGGATGCTTCAGGTACGAAGCCTTCGATGGTAACATGTGTCCCAAAGAATATTGGTATACAGCAATTATTCATGGTTGGCATGTATTAGGGCATGGTCGCCACAACACATATGAAACACCCGACAAGAGAATTGTTGTCGGTCTCAAGAACTTCCTCTTTGATACTCATGCTACACCACTGAGAATCATGGGTAGAACTCCATATGAAGGAGTAACGTCCTCAGAATTGAAGGACATCTACGGTTAATCACCAAGTTCTTTCCTCCGAGCATGGATGGTCTGTCTGACAAGATAGGCTGTCCATGCTTATTTTTTTTATTTTGACAAGGACATCTTGTTCATTTTTATTTTTTTATTTAGCGAGCGAGGGGCAAGCTGTCCAGAGGTAGCTTAGACGAAAAACAATTCATCCAGTGGCCGTCTGGCGCCCATCGAAGGGGGGCATATTAATTCAACCACCACTACGAAAGACGCTTTGCTTTTGTGAATTCGCTCCGCGATTCACTTTCGTAGTTTAATAACACAAGGAGATAGAGATGTTGGAATATCAGATCCATGGCGACTATTCAATCGTAAAGTTCAGTAACGGATGGAGTGTATTACACAGGCTATACAAACAACAGAAGATTACCGAGAAGGTAACAGGCGAGCCAGCACTATGCTGGGACTCAATGGACTTAGAGATTTATGACCCAACCGGCAACCGAATGAAATGGCAGGGTGATGGCAAGGATGCACTGTTTGAAGATGTGTGCTGTGGTGAAGACCTAGCTCAGATATATGCACAGGTAGCAAACTTTAAGGATGAAGATATGCCAACCGAAAACATGCTGGAATACTTGAATGACTTCAAGGTGGATATGTCAGACGGTATGAATAAGAGCTGGCTAACTGAAACTGTACGCAAACATGTAAATGAATTAGCAGGACTGGAGTAACCAAATGGACGCAGACCAAATCATGAGCCAGGCAGAGCAAAGTGAAGTCGATGACTACCATGCCTACCTAGACAAGATGGCTGAAAGAGATCAGGAGTATATGGAAATGAAATTCCAAATGCTTTCAGAAGTTAAACCATTAATCAACTGGAGAGAATTTAATGAATAAAGAAACAATC
>TARA_R100001594_G_scaffold95069_1_pt1 | contig 26593 bp, 25 predicted proteins | sample TARA_R100001594 | Tara Oceans TARA_R100001594 (sample SAMEA2622752) | marine metagenome | biome: marine biome (ENVO:00000447); feature: marine epipelagic mixed layer (ENVO:xxxxxxxxx); material: "saline water (ENVO:00002010), including plankton (ENVO:xxxxxxxx)" | depth 150 m | reverse complement strand
GACAAGGGTGGGGATCAGGGTGATGCTCAGGGTAGTGACCAGAAGACCGCAGAAAACGGCGGTTCTCAGGACGCCCCTGTTCACCCTACCCAGTCTGGTGAAGACCAGCCAGTGGACATGCAGGGACACGGTGTGGTCATCGACGGCACAAACGACGACGGCTCCGCTCTCTCTGCCTCCGACATACAGGAGCAAGAGGACAAATGGACTGAGATCGTGCTGAATGCCGCCATGATATCTGGCGAGGCTGGCAAGGAAGACAGTCCCTTCAAACAGCACATCGACATGCTTCGCCGCCCACAGGTTGACTGGCGGTCGGTGTTGCGTCGGTTCCTGCTGGACGGTCGTCCCTCCGGCACGACATACCAGCGGCTTGGTCGCAGGTCTCGTGCGGTGGGTGTGCCGTTGCCAAGTCGTCGTGCAGATGTTGGCGGCGAGATTGCAGTTCTGCTTGACGTGTCATCATCAGTCGATGACGAGATGTTCGCTCAGTTCTGTGAAGAGTTGCAGTTGATCACTGCTGAGTTCGACATCACCAGTCACATCATCAAGTTCACGCACAGTGTTCGTGATGTGCAGGTGGTCGAGGCTGGTGACGAGATTGACCGCACTCGTTTCTACGGTGGCACCAACACGAAGGGTGCGTTTGAGTATGTCGATGAGGAAGGCTTGGATGTCGATGGCGTCATTGTGTTCAGCGACTGCGAAGACTACTGGGATCAAATCCCTGAGCCTTCACATCCGACACTGGTTGCGGCTTGCATACAGCATCAGCATTGGCTTGAGACCATTGAGAAACAGGCTGACTGGGCGCAAGTCGTCCAGATCAGCCGATAATCAAGGCTTCTCTCGTTGATCTCGTGAGTAGTTGGTGGTGCAACTACCCACGAGGTCGATGAGAATCGCCGTTATTTTGGAGGAAATCATGAATAAACACCGTCATGACTGGGCTAAGCGAGACAAGAGGGAGATCATATTGTCTCTCATTGTCGCTTTTTTAGGGGCAGTTTTGGTCGCTGGTCTCATCGTTCTGGCACCCGCCCTTGATCAGTTAATTATAGACATGAAAGGTTGAAACAATGGACAAGGAACTTGATCTGTTTGACATCGCGGAAAGCAACCGTCTTAAAAAAGAAGGCATGACTGCCGCAGAGTATGGCGGCAAGCATATGTTACTTGATCATGCTCGTCATGTTGCGAAGCAAATTGCTATGCTAAGGGCAAGCAGAACCGTTACCGCCGATGATGTCGGTAAAGCATTCGAGAAGGAAGGGATCACCGAGTCGCTGGGGAATGCGGCTGGCTCACTGTTCCGGGGAAAGGAATGGGAGTTCACGGGTCAGAGGATCAAGTCCTCTCGAAAAAGTAACCACAGTCGGGAAATAAAAGTCTGGCGTTACGTCGGCTCATGACTGTGGGGGGATTAGACGGCGAGTGCCCCACCCAAAACCCCGTCAGTGAGCAGGGATGTAAACGGTAACCTTTCGGAATCTCGTGGCTCACGGGCGGCACCTAATCATAGGTGCCGCCCTTTTTCTTACAGGTTACCAGTGACTCATCAATAACAGAAGGGAAGGTTGTCATGACCAGTGAATATAATTTAGCCGATCAAACGCTGGCGGCTCTGTCCGCACCAAAGGTTGGCCTCGTCTCCTACGAAAGTGTGCCAAACATTTGCCCCAGTGTCGCCCGACGCAACAGCGAGGGAGAGCGGGTCAGGCTTACCCCTCACTCGCGTGATCGAATCAAAGGCGCTTACAATGGCCTTCGTAAAGCTACTCGTTACACAGTAGACGAATCGATGGTTCGCCACGCTGTTTCCCTGTCGATGACAATCGATGCCGACGAACTGTTGGCTATTATCGGCGATGCCGTGCCGCCTAACACACCTATGTGGATTGAGTGGGACGAGAAAGTACGACAAGAAGCAATCGGCGAACACTACCTCACGACAAATAACACTGTCGCTCATTCAATGTGGTCGGCAGGTTTGTTGGGTTCGTCCGATTACGTTGGTTACTTTATCGAAGAACTGGACTACCCCTTTATCGGGACAGGAGAAGAAGATCACTACTGCTTCACGCCCGTGTACCCATTGGGAAAAAAAGGGCAAGCGGTTACCCGTCAACGGATTATGTTTGATGGGTCTGCTTTTGAACTGTCACCACATCCTTGGTCAGACAAAGACCACCGGGCGTTTCATCAAGACTTTTCCTTTACCCCTTCCGACAGCGGGGGATATGAAGAAGAGTATAAGCAACACTTAAATAGCCATGCGGAAAATGTTCGCGTGTTGCTGGGCGTTCAGTGGTTTAACGAACAGTTACAATCTGTCCCTGAGGACAGGTATTCAGACTGGCCTTTCATTAGACTGACGAATCATATCCATGCCGTGCAGTCGAGGTCGATTGATTGGATGGTGCCCCGCATGTCGGGCGATGACTCTGACTACAGTTCAGAAGATCACAACGCAATCGCCAGATTGTCTGGAAGTATATCGTCGGCTGGTGACGCAAGGTTTCTGATCTGTCTGTTGCACGTTCTTAACTATGACTGGGTGATTAAATCACCGAGACCTATGACAGGTCGCGGTGGTTTGAGATATGGAAAGCCGATCAAGTTCAACTCGCACATAGTGCTTGAGATTGATTTGCCTAAAGTAAACGGCGTGTCGATAACGCCTGACGACTACCTAGAAGAAGTGCGCGGAATGAAAAGATTGCACGATGTGCGTGGTCACTTCCGCAGACTGCGTGATGGGCGACGAGTGTGGGTCAAGTCTCACAAGCGTGGCAACAAAGAACTTGGCACCATCACCAAGGATTATATTTTAACTAACAAATCGAAAGGAGAGTAACCGTGGTTGATAACAGCATACGAGTAGACATTCAAACTTCTGACGATCCCAAAACAATCGAGGCTTTGGTTAAGCTTTGCATTGACTCGTCAGTAAAGATTGAAATGATTTACTCATGGCGTAACGACTGGGATGAAGTCATTCCAAATTTTGAGTTTGAATGCCGTGATTGCGAAGGCACTGGGCAGGTCAAGGGAGACGTAGTTGTTGGTGGTGTTAACGCCAACGGGCCGTGGCAAGGCTACGACGAAGTCGATCTTGAGTGCGAAAGGTGCTGGGGCAAAGGCAATGTAACATGGGAGGACGTGCCAAATGTATATACAGACTAGCGACTATCTCAAAGCACCCAGAGAAATCCACGCAGATTCTCTGGGCACTCTTGTTGCACAGTTAAGTCTTGCAGACATAGCTGTGTTGCTCGAAGCTAAACAACAACAACTGATGGTCTTTCTTGGGATGCGTGAAAACGTGTGCCTGACGAGTGAAGTAGAGAGTGTGTCGGTCAACGGCGATTGTATCCAGATCAATCTGGAGACCGCCACTTATAATGATGTGCTTCAGTCGCCTGAGTTTTCTGAAGTCGTCAAGAAAATACCGTCAGCCGATATTGTTAAGCTGGTTCCGAAAGACCAGAAAGAAGACACACCAGATGACACGGCGTGATTGCGGTGACACACATAGTGTGATAGAAGGAGAGTCTATGAGTAACTTAATTGAACTAACGTATACGTCCGAGCAAACGCTTGATGTGTTGAGGAGATTACATAATGCAAGAACGATCAGAGAGCAATCCGACAAACGAGGCGCAAAGTGGGCAAGCAAGTATTGGAGTTCCGTTGAACACGCTCTCCAACGCCGCCTCAGCACCGCCGAAACCAGCAACGGAAGCTGGCGAGAACATTAGGATTCACATTGTCCTAGACGATGTGTGCCTCTCCAAGCTAAAGAGAGCCTGTGATGATAACGAGCGGACAACTTCTGCTCAGATCAGATACCTGATCCGCAATCATCTCTAGCCCACAACTTCAATGGCTATCACTCCGCTCCCTGTTGTGAGGGAGCGGAGACCACCTCCTCCCCTAAAGCTAAGTATCCAATAGCGTCCACAATGTCATCGCTGTTAGCGTCGCCCGACTTTGTCCTCGCTATTTTTAAAAGAGCCATCATCAAAGCCACGTCTCTCGCAGTGACCGTGTGGCCCAGATACACGCTCCATAAATCTGCGATATTCCCAAAGTTTTCACTAGCATCACCGTGCGTCTTTGCCCGATCACCACAGATCAGGTTACGGGCGGCATCAAGAACATCTCCGCGACTTGTCGAATGCGACTTAAAATTTAAAGCAGCCCCCGGCTGCAAACTAAAATTATTATTTTTCTCCACCTGTTCCTCCCATATTCTCTAATTGACTCGTCAATATTTGATGTTGCTCATCGGTCATCATAGTGATGTTGCCACTGATGGAGCGACGTTCACCGTCACAGTCAAACGGGTAGACCATATGGTTCAACCAGTGCGGAAAGATAATCATCTTCCCCACCTCAGGAATTATATTCAACACTTTCGGCCAGCGAAAAGAAGCCGCCGCCTTTTGACTGGTGGGTCCATTAACAAAGCTGATGCATCCATCCATCCAGCCCGAAGCGTTCTTCATGTTTGACGCTTCCTTGTTTCGCATATCAGGCGGCACCTGAGTGTAGATCACAAAACTCATGGCACCGTCGAGTCGATTGCCGTGGTCATGGATGGGATTGTAATCCCCCCGAAAGCTATGGACTGTCCACGCCTCGTAGCAATCCGCATGAATGTAATCTACGGCACCCTGCTGGATCACATCTCCAGCCCCGATCATCATGAACCTCTTAGCGTATTCTTTCGCCAGACTTTCAGCCACCCCATAGACGCCATGAAAGGCATCGCACCTGTCTTTTTCCAGAGCAAGCTGTGCTCCATTCTTGATCTGCCCCACAAGGTTGCCAGAGAAGTCCTTGTCCTTGACATTCTCCTCTGCCAGTAACGAGTCAATCTCTGTGTTGAGAAGATTAATAAAATCTGGGGGAAGGCTTGTCTCCAGCACCAGAAAATCTATTACCGAGTGTGCCTTAATCTCTGCCTTGAACGTAGACTGGGGACTGAACTCCTCCTGTGTAGTGGAAGGGTTCTCTGTATTGTCCTGTTGATTTGAAGTATTCGACATCTCTCACTCCTTGTTGTCCGATCCACTTAAACCGCACTTTCCAGCAGTGGATTTCTGAAATGTTTGTATCTGGCTTGCGATGAACCGTGACACCCAGATCAGCTTTGGCAAACCAAGCCGCCGAACCCGAAATGTCGTAGCCCTTTGGTGCAGGAAACTCGCCACCATCTCGCATCATCTTGGCTGGATGCGCGACGAACCAGACATGAACATCATGTGCCCGTGCAAACAATCGACACCGTGTCAGCATCTGACTGATCGCCTCTGTCTCACTCACCTTTGACTTGTCAATATCGACATAGTTGTAAGGATCAATGATTAATCCCCTCACCCCATATCGAAGGATCGCGGCTTGTGCCCTCTCCAATATCGACTCGATAGTCGCTGGCTCCCCATCGTTCTGCTCAACAAAAAAGAAATGCCGACCGCACCACTCCTTTGCCTCATGTAACTCATCACGAGACATCCTCATGCTTGGGCCATCGTGGAAAGGCACCCCTGCGTGTTTCTCCATAAGCTTGATAATGTGGGTTGGGGGATCGTTTTCAAAAGAGCATACGGCGAATGACCAGTCGTATGCTTCAGCCATGTTAACCATGATCTGATCAATGAACTCAGACTTGCCTGATGATGGGTGCCCCGTGACAATCGAAAGCTGTCCAGTCGCTATCGTGAATAACTCATCCACGCAGTCCAGACCTGTAGAAAATCCACGCTGATGACCTCGCTCGTATATCTGATCAACCTGATCAGCATAGTGATCGACATCAAAGAGACCAGTGATAGGCCACGGTTTTGAGTCACCGATGACTTCAGCTAACTTCTCACTGCCATGTTTGACCAGCACATCATTAGAATCTTTACAGCCTTCGGGCCATTCGACCTGCCAGCATTTGACCTTACCGACTCGTCTAGCCAACTCTTCGGCTAAAGCCTGACCAGCACCGTCCATGTCTACTGCTAGGACAACTTTGTCTGCTTGTGTCAGTAGGTCTTTCGCCGCCCAGACAAACCCATACTTGCGGTCATTCTCAGGATCAACCTCCCCCTCAGACGCTTTCATGGGTGCCCCGTTGGGAACGCTCATGGCGTTTGGAATGCCAGCGGTTGCCAAGCTTAACGAGTCAATCTCACCCTCGCAAATCACCAACGTGTCAGCGTCTACAGCTACCCGTTCAATGCCAAAGAAACTCTGGGCACCGCCAGTGCCTTCCTGCGTGTGTGCCTTTTCCCCACCAGAGGTGCGGTACTTCATCGCATAGACTTCACCATTGTTGTAGAATGGAAAGCCAACACAGTCTGCTTCAGCCTGTAGCTTCTGAAAATACTTTCGACTTGCCACAACCCCGTAGTCCTTGATGACTTGTGGGCTGATCTTTCTTTGCTTAACCAGCCAGTCAATAGCTGATGGTGGTGGGTTATCGATACGTTGAACTTTTGGGTAAGAACGCTTGGGCTTTATATCCTTGCGATCATAGGAAATGACACCCTTCTCGTCGCAATGGTGACACTTGTAAACAAGACGGTCATTAAAGAAGGTGACCGCCATTGATCTGTCATTGTCTTTTTTTCGCTGGTCTGCACAGGCGGGGCACCTGATCCTTGCTGTAGTTGAAAGACCTGCCCTCGCACTGTTTGCCCTTACCTCTATCTGATCGTGAAAATAATTGTCTCGCTGTACCATTTGCATTACAATACCTTTGTCAAGTTGATTTCCCAGATGAATTACTTTTCGACGTGACACCTCCCTGATATCTGCCGCCCCTACGGGGGCGGCATTTTTATAACCTCAATCTCGGCACGGGGGTCTTCCTTGTCGAGACCCCAGAAGATGTGCTTCTCCTTGACGCACCTGTCGTTCTCGTAAATTCGACCCTGCATACAATCAAGTATCAAAGACTCATCAAGATCAGGGCGGCGGCTGGCGTAGTAAATCGTCATCCGCACAGCAACGTCCTGCTTTTCTTTCTTGTTGTATGGAATGATTGGATCAAGCTGGGGGCACTGTGCCGCAAAAATCTTCTCGTATGCCCGTGCCTCTGGTGATTTGATGAACGCTGGGCGCTTACCAAAATAGACTAACCGTCTGCTATTCGCCTTGCTGTGGGGCTGTCCCTTAATTTCAAACTTGATATCAGTCATTGACACATTATATATACCATTATATAACCTATGGCAACAGAAACCCATCGGTGCCCAAATGATAACCAATAAATACGGTTTACCGCATCAGTTTGAGAACCTTCTCGCTAGAGATAAATACGACTCTGGCGATAGCAGGATAACTATAACACGCCTTCTTTCTTCGCCAAGAATTTCGTTGCTTCAGAAGCAACATGAAGACGAAATAGTTACAGATATCGCGGATGATGTGTGGAAACTTTTGGGTAAGTGCATCCACACAGTGCTTGAGGAAGGTGCCGACGAAAGTGACATCATAGAAAAGAGGATGTTTGCTGAGATCAATGGCTGGAAAATCTCAGGGCAGTGTGACGCCATCAGGACGGAGAACAACCAAAAGATTTTGATGGACTGGAAATTTACCAGTGCCTACGCCATCGGGAAAAACCAGTCTAGTTGGGAACAACAACTTAACTGCTACGCTTACCTTGCACAGCATGATCTGCAAATGGACATCGACAGGTTACAGGTCATTGCTATTTTGCGTGACTGGCAAAAGAGCAAAGCGGTCAACAGCAATAGCTATCCCCAAGCACAGGTGCATGTGGTTGAGATACCAATGTGGTCTCCCGAAGAGCAACATGCCTTCGTTATGAGTCGGGTTGCCGCTCATCAAGATGCATGGTTTGAACATGACATTGATGGTTCTCTGCCGCTGTGCAGTGACGAGGATAGATGGCAAAGAGATTCGGTTTGGGCTGTCCAAAAGATTGGCGGCGTCAGGTCGGTGAAGAATTTTAACTCGCCAGAAGAAGCGGGATCGTTTCACCACAATATGAAGAAAGGGGGGGAGTATGAGGTAGTGGAAAGGAAAGGAGAACCAGCACGGTGTGTTGGAAACTATTGTCAGGTCGCGCAATTTTGCGACCAATATCAACAGGAGGTCAGGAATGACAATGAATAGAAAAGATAGAAATCAATTTATCATTGACGAGTTTAAAGAGGGCGCAAGAATTAATGATATTGTGGCTAACCCTAACGTCAACATCCAGTATAGCGCGGTGCGGCGAATCATTATCAACAGCATGGGGTATGAAAAATACAAGGAGTTTCTGAGAAATGAAGCCCAAGTAACGGAGCCTGTTGTTGAGGAGCCACAGACAAAACCCAAGAAAACTTTCTTTGAATGGCTATTTGGAGAGTAAGGAATGACAATAATGGTGGGACAATTTCACGAAGACTTGGTGGCGGCGTTATCTGAAATCAGAAACCCTCCGCTAGATGGACGCGCTAACTATGGCAGATATTCAACACTGCCAGCATGTCTTGAGACTGCCCGTTCAACACTAGCGCAACACAATCTTATTGTTGTTCAGATCACATATTCTGAGCCAGATAGACTAGTGACTCGCATCATTCATTCTTCAGGTGAGTTTCTGGAAGACGGCGGCGTTCCGTTGTTGTGCGAGAACAAGAACAACCCCCAGAAGATGGGGTCAGCAATAACGTATGCAAGGAGGTATGGGTTGTGCAGTCTACTCGGAATTTGTGGTGAGGAGGACGATGACGGTCAACGTGCAACACCACAAAAAGAGTTACCTAAAAAGAGGGTAGCCAAGCCAACTCCCGACAAGTCAGCAGAAGAAAACATCTCTCTTGATGATGACATTGACCTGCTTGATGCAGAGAGTATCAAGGAACTTTATTCTGTTCACTTCGACAATATCGGTGCATCGACAGAAGACACCGTTAACGACATGGGTGCCGACGACGCCCGTGAAGCCAAGCGAGACCTCGTTAAATTTTGGAAGGACAATGCCGAACAGAGAGAGGAGTTAAAGAAGAGGGGCGACAAGGCTTCAACTGAAGCCGTGGACTGGATCACCCAGCAGGTGAAGCAGACACAGAACTGGCTCAAAAATCGCATCGCAAACCTAGAGGAGACTGATTGATGCCGTGGAAATTAGAAAACAAACCAAAGGAAAACAACTGTAACTTGCGACCAGCAAAGAACAAGACCAAGGAGTCACAAGCAGACTTCCGTGGAAACCTTCATGTCTCGAAACAGCTTGTTAAGTTTCTGGTTGAATGTGCAAAGGAAGGTAAGGAGCCTTTGCTTTCAGTGCAGGGCTGGGACAACGGCGTGGTTAACCGTGCGAAAGAGGGGCAATATGGTCCGAACATTCGTCTTTCCATTCAAGAATATGACGAGTCATGGATGGATAAATCGCCTCAGCGTCCAGCAAAAGTGGAAGACGATATTGACTTAGATGACGATATACCATTTTAGGGGGTGCTATGAGAGATAAAACAACATTTAATTTTGTCGTTGAAGCTGATCAGCTAGATCGGTTGCGGCGACGATCCGTGCAGGAAGAGCGAAGCATTGGGTCAATGATCAGGGCAGGACTTGAATACATCCTCACCAATCGAACTTACGATGAGGGCATTCGTGACTGCTGTCAGTGGCTCCGAAAGACTACAATTATTGAAGGCAAAGATTTGCCAGACGGCAGGACATTCAACGAGTTTGTTTGTGACGAAATGTCTTCCGCTTTGAAAGCTACTTCCTCATCTGAGAAAGAGGATTCTCAAGAGCCTTCTTAATTTTATCAGCCACTGATTTTTCCAGTGCTTTTATGGACGCTTTCGTTTCGTTTTCGAGAGCGTCCATATTTCTTCTTACAGCTTCTCGTCTGGCATCAAAGCGGTCTTGCTCCTTATCCATAACCTTGCGGGTGTCATCTTGGATTGCTTTGATCCGTCGATCCATACCCTCTGCAATTTTTTCAATACGAACAATCTCACCCTTCAGATCACGCTTAATTGTCCTTGCATCATCCCTTGCGGCATCTGCGCTGTCCTGTATGTTCTGCTCTAGTTTTTCAAAAACAACCATCTCTTTTCGGAGTGCCGACATATCTGTGTTCAAGACTGCAAGCCGCTTATCAAACCCTGACAGGTCAGGAGCAGTATAACTTTCTATCTTTTCACGCATGTCCATGTAGTCTTTATAAAACTCGAACCCTCCCCACATCGCTCCACCCAAGCTGGATAACGCTGTAAGAATAATAGCAATCTTACCGCCCCTAAATTTCACGCCACCTACTTCAACTTCAGCCATCCATCAACTCCCAATTTTTCCTGTGCGCCGCTTTGATATCCTCTTTGCTTTGACCGTGATAAGCTACCGCGTTATAGGTCTTTACCAACAAGCTGTTTATGGTTGTGTCATCCACCACAAACTCTCCCAAGATTCGCCCGAACTTTCCCCGTGACTTGTCAATCTTGGTTCTCAGGACTTGGCTGCTCTCCAACGGCAGATGATGTTCGACAAAAGCCTTTGCTCGTAATCCATATTTTTTTTCTTCCTTGTCCCGCGTCCTGCTTTCAGGGGTGTCCACGCCATACAATCGAACCCTTTGCTTCGATAGCCAGACATCAAAACCAAGATCAATGTCAACGTCTACGGTGTCTCCATCCACAACCCTGACAACCTTGCACCTGTATTCGTACATACCGCTCACCTGTATTGCGTTGCAGTTAAAGCTTCGTGACCAGCATCACTGCCCCCGAACAGCATGTATTCCGCAAAATTATTCTGGGGCAACGTGGCGTCTGGTACTTTGGTGGGCTGAAAAAAACCTTGGATATCTTTTAAAGCAGTCCGCTGTTTGAACATGCCATTGCTGGTTGAGATGACATTCATTACTGCCAGAGTTCTAATCTGGTTAGATGCATCATAACGAGACTTGTCGTCCATCTTAGCCATGATTTTTTTACCAGCCCTTTCCTTTGCCTTCTGAACTACCGCTTTCTTGGGCTGTTTCTCCGCCGCACTTTTATTTTCTTTTACTTCTTGCGTGTCGGCAGGACGCTCTTCGGTAGGCTCAGGTGTTGCTTCGGGCTGTTCTTCAGACTCTTCAGGTTGTGTCTCTGATGGCTGTGACTCGTCAGGCTGTGTCTCTTGAGGTTCAGGTTGAGCTTCAGGTTGTACTTCAACCTCTGCCTCGACTTCAGCAACCACTCCCTCTGAAACAGATGATTCTTCTGCGGTCGCAGGAGCCGTTACCACTGGTGGAGCAAGCTCTACCGTAGAAATTTCTTGAACTTCAGCTATTTGAATCGGCGCAATGGCTACAGGCTCAGGCTGTGAGGCAGGTGTCACAACAACAGGAGCAGGATTTGTGATGATAACGGGAGTTTCTATCTCTTGAGTAATCAGATCAATCACCTCAGTTTCTACCAGCGTAACAATATCAAACGTAGTCGAAAGGTGAGGGGCGGCAAAGCGTGGCCCGAAAAAGCCGCTTGAGAAGCCAGCATCAATGCCGAACAACTCAAACCCCCCCTTCAGCCCTGAGAAACTGTTGGCTGGAATAATTTGTGAAAAATCAAAAGAGCGAACACCAGTGAAGTCCAACTCTACCTCATGCTCAAACTTATGAACCACTGCGTTTTGCTCAGATAAAGTGACAGTAAGATTAAAGATGTCTCTACAATCTGATGATTGCATCACGTTCCCGCCGACGCATGAGGACAACACAGAATTACTGGGGTGAGACTCTACATCTACTTCATAATCCATAGTGAAGCCGCGATTAATATCATCGATTGTCATCTTCTCTTCGAGATCAAATGTTGTAGAATATGTACCCCCCGGTCCCTGAGTACCTGCCGTGCAGAATTTTCCTGTCGCACAGCCTCTTTGACTGCCACTTCCCGGTCCTGTTTTAGTGCCGCCAGTTGTGGTAAACTCTCCCATGCTTGGCAGAAAGTTTGTTGTGGTTTCCGTGCCTGTAACAACCTCGGTGCCTTGGGCATACGCTGACCCAGCACAGGCAACGGCAATACAGAAAGCCCATATTGACTGATAAATAAACCTACGGAGTGTGCGGTGGGTCGCCATCTTCACTCCATTCATCTAATCCATCTTGTTCGCGTTCAGCTTGTTCTTTTTCTTTCTTCTCTTCTTCCAGTCTTTGTTCTTCTTTCTCAGCCTGACTTAAAGAATTTTTGTAGAACAAAGAATCCTCCGGTGCTTCCAAATAATTTTTACTCCACCCTTCCTTTGCGTCTTGTCCTATACTTCCCCTATAAGGACACGGCGTTCCCGACATCATCATGGCGTCAAAGACTCGTGCGTCCTGACATAGCAAGCTAACGCCAGCAACCTTCATGCCCATCCCATACAGACTACGGGCAAGTTTAATCCGCTCGCAATTCTTATCGATAATAGTATGCCCTGTGGAAAGACCAAGGAAGCCTGTCTGGGCACCAACGCTCATGCCTGATCTGCAAACATCATTGTTATTTACAACAATAGATGGTGCCGATGCTGTGGGGGGAGCTTTGTCAGTAACAACTGTAGAACTAACGGTATTAGTATCAGCAGCTTTTAGTCTATCTGATGTTAAAACTCCAATCGCTCCTAAAGCGAGTATGAATATCAGTACGTGTTGTTTCATTTTTTAGTCTGTTTACCGCTGTCTTTCTCAGGCTTTGGTTTTGGTGCGACTGCCTGTTCATAGTAAATAATAATTTGTTTTTGCTGACCAATGTATCGCTGCAATTCTGCCATGTTTAGTGCCAGAGTTTCGTAGTCCCTGACGCTAAATGCATAAAATAAAAACTCACCGTTTTTTTCAGTGTATCGTTTTTTAAAAGCTGCAAAGTTTTGATCTGTGACAACATACCAAGTAATGTCACTAAGACTTAAAGGCCGTGGTCTTTGTTGCGTAGGAATAACACGCTCGACCTGTACAGATTTCACCTCTATCTGTTTGATAGGGTTCCAGCTACCGCAGCTACTTAGTAGCAGGATCAGTGGGCAAAGCAGTAATGCCTTCCAACTTTTCAAATAATTTCTTTGTTCCAGCATTTATTTTCTTCTCCACCAGATTGGGCTTCTTCTGACTCAATCTGGTTAAGTCGTGCTTACGAAGTTTATCTATTAAAGTGTTCCTATACTCTTCTGCCTTTTGTAGTTTGGTCGTCAAATTTTTATTAAGCTTGCGAAACTGTGTCGCATCATCAAGCAGGGTTTGTATCGTGGCATCCTGCTCTGCCTTTGCCGCTTCCAGTTTAGCACTGTTTTCTGTCAGCGTTTGGATTCTTTGTTGGGTGTCCTTGTAGTAGTAGTAGCCACCATATGCCACGCTACCCACAAAACCGAACACTATTATAAGAGCATATATCTTTAGCATTGCACTGCTGGCTCCTACTTTTTAGCACTCATGTAAGCTGTCATCCCCATGTACGCTCCGACGACACCAGCCATCCCAATGTAGAAAAGACCGAAGAGATCAGCCAAAGCTTTAATCCGAGAGTCAGGAAAAATAGGAAGGAAAAGAAAAGCAGTAAAAACGAGCATGGATATAATAGAAATCCAAGCCATCTTTCTTTGAGCGTCTGCCTTTTCTTCTGCAACTTCGGCTTCGTGTATGGCTTTGACTGTTGCAAGTTCATCATCGCTAACCACACCATCCCCATCAACGTCGTACTCCTCGTAGACACTGTCTTTTTGGAAAGTTTTCTTTCCCTTAGTAGCCATTGTCCTCTCCCGTCTTCATCATGTCACTCAAGACATTTGCGCGGTCACCCACTTGCCTTGCCCACTTTGAGTCAAGCATCTCAACACTAGCCTCTTCGTAGCGCCCGTTCTCAATATGAGCGAGTGTGTTAACAAACTTAGACAAGGAGCCAAGCCCCATATTGAAAGCCATGTCCACCACAACCCTCTGACGCACGTCATCAAGGTCTGACCACCACGGAAAGGCGCTCTCTACTTCTTCCTGAAAGTCCCTGATGTCATTGGCAAGCATCAACTCAATCTCGTCATCTGACAGCCCTCTGTCCCTGAGATTGCGTCCCACGCCAATCGTTTCGATGCCTTCGGTATCTAGGTACACTTTGGATCGGACCCCTTCGTGAACCTTTAACTGTGCTATTAACTTGTCAATATCCATATCGCTTTATCCCCTTTAAGTTACTGGTAACTTGTTACCATAAAATTTTTGTGACCAGCGTCGGTGCCTCAACAACGGTCTCCATATATAGGGAAAGGCCCAGCTTGCTTTCATTACTGTCCAGTTAAACAGGTTATAAGGAAACTTCATTGGTCTCATGTAATCCAAGAAAAGGATTACCCGTAACTGATCAGTCTCATTAACGGCGTAGTGGTTGTATGTGTCATCAAACAAAACAACCTTGCCATTTCTCCAATGGTACTTGTCACCCTCAACATTGATGTGGCACTTCTCAGGATCAGGTATAATCAAACCCATATGCATACGCAGAACACCAGCCCACGGTCCTTCGTGGGGGTTGAGTGCCTTGTCGGGACCAAGCACTGAAAGATAGGCAGAGACGACTGACTTGTGCTTGCTTAGAACTTTCATAAGCACAGGAAAGTTTGCGGCATTTTTCTTGAACGTCATGCCAGCACCCTTGAGGAAAAACATACGCCACTTGTCATCATTGCTGATGTATGTTTGATCAGGTGATATATCCTGAAAGGGCGCGAAGTCATCATACCTCGCCATGATCTTCTTGGTCTCAGCCAAGATGTGGAAATAGTTTTCTTCCAATTCCTTTGATAGCGGAGTGAGGGAAGGCTCAAAGAACTTCCTGTCCCCCCAAAGACAAGCCTTGCGGAAAGGTTTTTTTACAATCTGTGCAAGCTTGTAAGCACTCATTGTAAACCTATTTGTCTGAGAACGGGCACTGCCGCTGTAATGGCTAACTCTTGTTGCCTTATGATATTAAGAAGCTCTCTTTTCTCTGACGGATCAATGGGAGAGTTAAGAATCTGATTCTTTTGTTGACGAACTTCCTTGAGTTGGTTGCGTATATCTTTCATGTTTCCTTCAAGAGCCAGAAGTTTTGATCTTTCTGTGCGGACTTCTATAATCTTATCTACATCACCTTCTTTTTCAGCCTGAGCTAAAGCATTAACCGCTTGTCTGACAAGCCTGTCTAATTCGTAAAACTGCACTACCGTGCCACGGCTATTGGGGTCTTGGAAAAAACTCCTGACCAAAGGCAAGTTGTACCAATCCTTGTCAGGCGGTAACGAAGTATCAGTAGGTTGAAACGCATCAATCATATGACTTGCAGCAGACAAGGCGTAGCTTCCCAAAGTGCCTGTATACCCCTTGATTAAATGGTCAAGTTTAAGAGGGGACATATTCAGTTCTTTACCAAGAGCTATAGAAAAACTGCTGGTGCCTTGGTATTTTTGTTGGTCAGGATCAAGCCCCTTCATGTAATACGGAACAATCTCTCTGCCAGTAAAGGCAGAATAGTTGGTTCTCACTTCTTCCAATGGTTTAATAAATTGGGGAAAATCAACCTGAAAAGTTGATCGTATATTTCGGGTAAAGGAATCCCAAAAATCTTTTCCTAAATCAGAACCCCCACTCCACTGAAAAATTCTTTCAGGCATAATCTTAAAAATAAATCCTACTTCAAAAGGCGTGGGTATTTTAAGACATGGACCGCCAAATGGAGTAGGCACAAACCAGTTTAGGTCTCTGGCTTCAGGCGTTGCATTTTTATAGCACTCAGAATCCCTCATTAGCATTGTATATAAAACAGTTGTGCCGATTATAAATGATGCCTTAGCAGCAAAAGCTTTACGGAGTGCGTTGGGGTTTGCTGTTTCTTTGTTAGCCCCAGCACGATAAAGAACATCCAGTCCCTGTATACGGGCATTCAAGAAAGGAATGACGGCAGTCAACAAACGTATCTCTGCGCTTGCCCCCCTCCTGTTAAAGTTAAGAACTTCCAAAGCCTCGAATAAAGCCTGAGCTTCGTTGCCCGTTCTTTCCAGCACTCTTTTGTAAACTGCAATTCTTGTTGAAGATTCAGAGGCGTTGGTAAGCACGGTCGTTGCGTCCCATACTTTTTTGAAGGGACTAGCAGCTTTTTCTGCCACTCCTTTGGGGCTTTTTGTTTTGACTCTTCTTTCAACATAACGAGCCATATCTTGCGGTGTGCCAGCAAAATCGTAACCACCAGAAACGCCGCCAGTCCGCAATGCTGTTCCAGCTTCGTTACCTAGAAGGGCGTCCACAGCACCTTGTAAGCTACCAATAATCGGAACGTAATTTTGACCTGATGTGATCCAAGCACTTAGCGTATCACGCAACATATTACGCAACATAAAGCCGGGGTCTCTGGTGACCAGTTCTCTTAGCACTCTGGCAGGAGTAGCAAGATAACCTACAAAAACACTATCCATAATGGTGTCAGTGTTCTGAGACAGGATAGTCATGGCGGTGTAAAGGAAAGGATCGACAATCTCAAAGTACCTATCCTTGCCGTCTACCCTGATCTGCACCGTGCTTAGGGGGTTATCTCCTGACTGGTCAACTTCAAATGCCAGTTCCAAGGCTAAAGAATCTCTAATGACTCTTTGGGCAGCAATGTTTTTCATGCCGCCTTGGATAGCTGTTGCTGCGTTCCTAGCCACATTGTCAAGAAAATCATCTACTCTGCGCGGTGCGGAATACAATTCAATCTTTGCGTCAGGTCTTGTTTGACGTGATGCACGAACAGCGGCAACAGCTTTGTTATAGCTGTCATATTCTTCTGGCTGTATCTGACCATCGATTGAAATTTGAAACGCCATGCCAGCGCCAAGAAGCTTTTTGTCTACCCTCTTTCCGTCGAGCGGTACTTTTGTTGCTTTCTCTCCAGCAATATATGCAAAGTCCTGATCTGGGTAAAAGAACGACATCTCCTGCTTGACGCCAAATCCCTGCTGCTCCTGCCTGTAGTATGGCGTGTAGTCAGCAGTATCGATCCATGTCTGCCCCATCTCTTCTGTAATCAGACCAGTGTCCACCATGAACTGAACAAGGTAGCTGTTCCATACCTGATACTGATCAAAGACATCTGAAAAGTATTCATACTTATCACCAAGGGATAGACCGTTAGCAATATCCTGCTCAGTCATGCCAGAGTCTCTGCCCTCTGCGTTTAGCCTTACCGCCCTCCTTGCCTGAGCATAAGTGCCAAACTGAGATGTAACACGAGCCTCCATGACAGGTTCCAGTATTTCGAAAAGACCTGTTATTGTCTGACCGTCCACTTCGTCAAATACCTTAAAAACCCCTGCTTCCTTGTCGTACACGGGTACGCCGTCAAACCAAGCTGCCTTAGTTAACTGGGCATGTTGCTCTGCCATGATCACAGCTTTAAATGCATTCGCGTCTGCGAGTGTTTGCCCAGCCACCAACCGACTTACTTTATCTGCAAGAATTGAAATTATTTCGTACTTGTTTACATACCTTTGCCGAAACTGGCTTTTAATTAAATCCCAGTTGTTACTAAACAAGACACTGTTTTTGTAGTCACCAAGAATTGCACTTAGAAAAGCCTGACCTGCCGTCTCTTCTTCGTTAACGGCTTGCGTTCTTCTAATTGTTTCCTGAACTTCAGGGCTTTCGTCTTTTACAGTGCCGCCCCTAGAAAACTTTTCCTTAGCCCTTTTATTAAGAGTTAAAGTAGGGCGGTCAGTTGGCTTTTTAGTTTTGAACGTAAGCGCAGTTTCCTGAGCCGTCGTAGACAAAGCTGAAAATTTTGGACCAAGAGCATTTGCTTTTCTATATCGCTCTACGTCTTTGCGAAGATTGTCTTGTGACAACACTACGCTGTCGGGATAAGCAGTCGTTACGCCAAAAAATTCTTGCCCCGATCTGCTATCAGTAACCCTATCGAAAACTATTTTAACACTGGTGCTGGAACCCTCTGGCTTCCATACCATTTCCTGACCACCACCACGACGACCTTCAGTAATTTTAAATGCTGACCTGCCGACACCAGATACTCTTGCTTCCGCATACGCATCAAGTGCCGCACCAATAGCAGCATCTGATGTCGTAAAGGGTAAGTCTGAAATGCCTCTAAAATTTTCATCGTGCAGGGATGCATGAACCTGACCATAACCCCCACCATCGTCATAATTTTGACCAGCAGCCATGCGAACATTTAGGAACTTGCCGTCGCTTGTTTTAAGCTTTCCCCAGTTATCACTGCGTGTTCCGTCTGCCCTTGCTCTTTTTACAAACCTGTTTGGAGCAGCGTTACGAGGGTCTTGGGGATATTTACGGGAGAATCTTTCGTCAGGGACAAATGAGTCTTGCGTATTAAAGCCAGTTTCATCCTGAAGTTCTTGAAGATTGACAGGCTCTACAAGGGTTTCAATACCTTCGTTAATAACAAACTCTGGCAGTATCCCGACTTTCTGATCTGCATAAACTGTATCAGCAGCAGAAGCATTTTCATTTTGCTTGGCTGCTGGCCCGTAGTTAACCCAAGAATTTTGTCCACGGGTTTCACTAGCCAGTGCCGCTCGCGCCAAGGGACTGAACATAACCGCATGGCTGGCATATGCGGCATCTTCTCCAGCAGCCCTGAACCCAAAGCCTTCCTTAACGTGCCCGAAGTAATCATGCACCACTCGGAAGATGTCATTCACCTTCGCCCGCCGACCTGATATAAACTCGTCAGTAAGGCGAAGCATCGGGTTATCAGCTACTTCTTCAGCGGTTACCCCATCCATGCCGTACCCTGCGTCAGTGGGGAAGACATACATATGATTGTTTTGTTTTACATCTTCGATCATCTCACGCGGTGAGGCGGCGTAAGGATCAACATCAGATGGGTAAAACTCTACCTCAAGACCAGTGTCTTTGATAAAGTCATATTGCGTCATGACCTCTTCTGCCAAAGCGTCATAAGCCGCTTGCGTAAAAGAATCTTCTGGGGTGTTCGGCATATCTTCGTATGCTTGTGCTATACGAGTTAACCGTTCTCCGTCCACTGGTCCGTAAACGTAATTGCCAACAAGCTCAGGCACACTGCGACCAACTGTCTGCCCGTAATCACGAGCAGCTTGTCTTGCTGGCGCAAAAGGCTCAGTCGGAACTGGGCCTATGTCGGGGATGTTATAAGAAGCTGGTAGCCCTTCTACCCGTTCTTCTTCTTGCGCGGTAGCACCCGACCTATCCTGTGCCTGTAGCTGTCTCTCGCTTCGAGATAAGCTTCCGCTGTCTTGAACTGGTCTCTCCTCGGCGGGTTCGGTACGCCGACGACTAAACTTTTCTCTGTTTCCATACTTGAGTCTTGCGCTTGTGATGAAGTCTTCGAGTAGCGGTTCAAGTTCGCCCCGCTTAAAATTCTTGACCCTTTCTGCAACAGCGGGTCCGTATCTTTGATCAATCCTTTGTATGTAGCTACCACCTGTTTTCTCCTGCGTGTAATCATTTCCTATAAATTCAGATTCGTAAAAGCCTCCCTCAACGTCTAAATCAAAACCAATCTCTTCAGATACGGCACTGATAGCACCTATTACATCACCATCAGGATCAAGGCGGGAAGCCAGTGTCTTCCCCCTACCATCAAGGAGAATAAGCATCGCGGAATTACCGTTCTCATCAATGGTTGAAGTGTAACCCTTGATTAAGGTGTCTGCTTCATCCAGACGAGCATCCGCTACTCCAGCCTTTCGATCCTTAGCAAGTTTATTAGCAGCTTTCTTTGTAGTTGCTAGGTCGGCTTTGCGTAACTTGTCCCACAGTATGGACATATTTGTGTCATTGTTCAACAAATCTTTTGACACATCGGTCGGTCGTATTTTCAAAGCAAGCTTAGAATTGGATGTCTGTCTGGGCAGCACCCGATAGGAAAGCATTCCTGTTTGCTCTAGCAAAAATCCGATTATGCTTGCCATATCTGTCATGGCTTCTGGAGATGCCACAACCTGTTCTGTCATATTCGGATTAATTGTATCGTCCATCCAGCCACCCGTAGCGTGGATGCGATTTATTTCAGCAATTCCTGTCACGTCTCTGGCAAAATCAGTAGCAGCTTCTGACGCTCGCTCTGTAACTTCCTTTTGCCCAACAGCGGGTAACTGATAATAATCTACAAACGTCTCGGAGTAAGGGGAGCCTTCTCCGAAAGCTACCTCAAATGGCAGGTTCCTGATATTAAACAGAATTGATTCTTCTGCTGTTTGTCCCGGCTTACCAAGGAATTTAGTCGTCGCCATCCAGCCAACAGACTGCACCTGATACGGCGTCCAGCCGCCGCCCTTGTAGTTTATGTCATTGAGGTAATCACTAAGCGCCCTCATAAAGTCGCCTGAACGCTCGTACTGGTTTTCTCCCGGTGAGCCTGACGTGTCAGTCTCAACACGCACACCGTAGTTTTCCTGCAAAAACTTCTGATAGGTTTTGTCAACAAACCCAGTGTCTCTGAGAGAATGAACGTCTGCAACAGCAGGTGCCCCGCCGCGTACATCATCGCCCATCCATGACCGCGTTTCTCTCAGAAGCCCACTGTCTATAAAATCATAAAGTTTCTGTGCGCCTCCTGAAGGTAGCTCTCCACCTGCCTCCATCGCCATCCAGAAATCAAATAACCTATCTGCCGCTAAACCAGCTTCTACATCTACAGAGACAGGAGCTTGTGATGCTTGAGTAAGGGCTTGTTCTCTTGAGCGAACAGCATTCATAGCCGCTGTCGAAGGACTAGCCTGTTGGTTAGCCATAAGCCATGCGGCTAAAAAGTTCGGCCAGTCTTTACCAAAATACTTTTGATAAGCCTTAGCTGCTTCTGGATACCACTGACGTGCAGCAGCTATTTCTGCATCATCGATACGACCTTCTGTCTGATTAATCCAATCATCAAATGTCATCTTACCGATAACGGCGACTACATCGCCTTCATCATTAAATACTTCTTGTCTCTGGTTTCTCGGTCCTGTTGATGTTGTCGCGCCCACAACATCAGTTCGCCCCGCCTTCCTGCGTAACCGTGCGTCTATCTCTTCTTGCGGAGGAGTAGGAAAAGGACTTTCCCCAACAGGTGTTGGTTTTTTGCGAGAGCGTTTCCTAGAAAATTTTTCTTCTACTGGAAAATCAGCAACTCTGCCTTTGGCTTTTTCTGCTGGTTTAATTTTTGCAGAACGAGCAGTTGTTGTTCGTCTTCCTGTAGAGGGCGGCACACCAGCATCAAGACGCTCGAAGATTTCATTGCCCGTAACAATGTCTACGTCTGCTGCCGCTTCTTTTACAAGCCTAAAGAACTCGGCAATTTTACGAAAGATGCTTCGCACCTTAGGCGGGAACACACGACGACCTGCGGCATAGTCTCTAAACGCTTCCGCCACAGCTTCTTCTACAAGCATTTCTTCGCTGGTGTTTGTTCCCTCAAGAGCCGCGACTCTATCATCGTAGTATGTTTGGTCAGTGCCGGGACGCTTTGCTTTTCTTACAAAAGTCTCTAACGCGGCTTTTTCCTGATCTGTTACAACACCAGCCTCATAAGCTGCGTGTATAAATTCGTGATCAAGAACTTCGGAAAGGGCGGCTATGTTTTCCCTGTCTGATTTTGACGGGTCAGTAACAACATCCAAAGCCAACCGTATGGTTTTTAAAAACTGACCGGCCTCACCAGATTTTCCCTTGCCTTCTTCTGTCCGATAGACTCCTTCAGCATCAGGCTGAATTTCCCCAGTCTCAATACTATCAATCAGGTTATTAAATCTAAGCCTAACGTCCGCTAACGCAGGATTAGCCTTTATCCTTGCTTGGAACCTGTCATTGATTGCTCTGGCTAACGGGCGAAGTTTTTGTAAAAATTCTTGTTTCTTAACACTAGGGGGCGGTGTTCTTTCGGGACTGCTCCTCAGAACCAAACGACGCTTGATTGTTCCGTTCTTGTCTAGTATTCCGCGACGAATAAGCTCTCGCCTAATTTCGCCAGCTACTTCTTTCCGTCGAACGCCTTTTATATTAGGTGCGCCAACTGCTTCTAGAATTAACTTATCTGAAACTTTAGCTGCTTTAGGGGGAGGCTTTGAAGTGTCTTTCCAAACCTCTGCTGTCCCCGTTTCCCTAATTGCTCTCGCTACGTCAGCAATCTGCTGTGCCGTAAAGTGTGGGTACTTGATAACAGGAATGGACGTTTCTGTAGCAAACTCTGGCATAGCATCCAGACGTTCAAACAAAACGTTTCTCTGCACCTGAGACATATTTTGCGGCATTGATTTGCCTGTTGTCCTCAAAGCAAATGTCTTAAAAGCCTCGTCTCCAAACCTGATATTTTTTGTTGATGCTAAATCTTCTAGGTCTCTAACCGTAACATTAAGAGATGCGTCTTCTGTGATTGGCTTTTTCTTAGCAATAATATTGCTAAGGGTTTTGTTGGAAGCTCCTGTTTCAGCTACCTCTTCAATGGTATACAAACCATCATTCTGAACAGTCTCCCCCGGCCTAAGAGCAACAGAAAGGAGACGCTTGCGATCTATCTGAGCAGCAATTTTTTTGCCAATTTCTTCGCGGCTAAAAAATCCCAAAGGAGTAACTGTTTCTTTAGCAGCCTCTAGGGTAGCAGCAGTTTCTTTAATCTTGTTATCTTCTAACGCTCGCCGTGCGCTCGCTTCTGTAAACTCTATTTCAGCAGATTCTATAGCTGCTGGCACTCGTTCGGTAAGAAGGTTGGCAGCTTCTTGAGCTAGATCAAGAGTTTGGAAAGTAGGCGTTCTAATTTCACCAACACTGTTAACTACAGCAAAACCACCATTAGGCATTTCACGTACAGTAAACGGACCCAAAGGTGCCTTTGCACCGATGTCTTCGCCTAAACCTGTTGGGGCAACGTCATTGACTGACTCGTCAATAATAGTTTCTACAACATCAGCAGGAGTGTCTGTTGTGAACTCGCCTTCCTGATAAGTCAGAAGCAAAGGACCATCTGGATCAGGCATAACCTCTTCCTGAAATTTCTTTGCCTGTGCCTCTTCTTGTTCTTTTAAAAACTTTTCGGCTTGATCTACTTCTTCCTGAGTTCTTGTTCTTTTAAATCTTTCGGTAACGCCCCTTGCTGTGCCGCCCATCAATGCACCAGCAGCACCAGCATTAATCATCATCTTTCTTAGTTCTGGACCATCAAGCTCCTGACCCGTGGTGTAAACCGCCGTTACTTCCGCTATCGCTTCTTGCAAAGCTTCAGTAACTCCCTCAGTAGCCATGCCCTTGCCAGCGGCTTTGAGGTATTCTCTCTTGATGGGTTTAAGCAAGGTTCTCTGTGCAACGTCTTCGGCTATTTCAGTGCCAAATCGTTTAGCAAGTTGCCCGCCAATTTTACCCGGCAAGACTGTATCCAGTGCCGCGATAGCTGTGCCTCCAGCAAAAGCCATCTCTGGGGCTACTACACTAGGGTCTTTTGACTTGATTGACTCTTGTACTTCGCCAACGCCAAAACCAAGCGAAGGGATAAATGCGCCCAGCAAGCCGCCAATAGTCCCACCTATTGCGGCTCCCGGTATTGCACCAACGCCGCCAAAAAACGCTCCTATCGCCGCCCCTGATTTTGCACCCAGCTTTGCCCCTATCAAACCACCAGCAACTGAAGGAGCAAACATAACTGTTTGTTCGGGAATGGTGTCTACCATCCACTCACCCACGTCACCTAAGTTTTCGATGTCGGTAAATTGTATGGCAGGAATTTCGCGCTCTTGCTCTCTTTTAACAAAAGCTTCTCGACCCTCTTTCCCAAATCCCGTAAGGTCTTCGGAACCTACTAGCTCGCCCGTAGCCTCAACAGCACTGGCACCAAGTCCACGAACCTTGCTAACGCCAGACTCAAAAGACTCGCCTATACGACCGAAAAGACTTGCCTCGTCCCGTGCGGCATAGGGGTAGACGTATTCTTGTCGGGCAGGAGCGGGTGCCGTGCTATAAAGCCCTTGCTGTTGGTTAGGGATGATCTCGTTATCAATAATCCCCAGTATCTCAGCGTCAGACATCCCATCAGGAAACTCAATAGGACCAACATTAGGTATGTCAATTACCTGACCCATAAATTATTTCCCCGTCGCCCTCGCCGCCCTTAATTCAGCTAATGACCTCGTGTTGGTGCCGCCAGTTGGTGCGCCCTGTATATTCACAATACTGTTTATTTGATTTTGGTAAACTTGTTTTCGAGCACGTAAATTTCGATACTCTGCCTGCACATCTGCTACTGGTCGCCCTGCCCCAAACATTTTGATGTAATTTTCTTCTGTAAATTTTAATTTTGTATCTAAATCGTCAATGGCGGCTTGTGCATTTCTGACTAACTGCTGATTTCTCAGGGATGTCATAAGATCACTACCCTTTGTTTGTTTTATAACCCCACCTATCTCCAACCTTTGCCCTTCTAATTGTTTCTTTCTATTTTCCAACGCAGTAATTTCGTTTTGGGTCAAGGGATTCCCTGCCGCACTTTTGCCACTAGAAAGTATTTCGTCAATTTCAGTAATATCAGATTGAGTTCCCGCAAGCTGGTTTGCAAGAGAGTTCTGTTCTCTCGCTTCTCTTGCCTGTGCAACCGCAAGCGTTGCTTTTTGACGCTCTTCAGCGGTTCTTGCAGTAGCCAAGTTTTGCTCTGCTGTAACTAATCTTAAACCTAAGTCTTGTGTTGTTTTGAACCTGCTAAAAGCTTTATCTTCAATATCTCGCCGTTGCTTATCTAGGGCGCGTATCTCTGCTCGCAGACTTTTAACCTCTTCTTTTCTGCCAGCTTTTTCTGCTATTTCTAGCTGGGTCAGTTTAGCTTCTGCATCAAACAAAGCATTTTCCTGCTTCCTGACTTCACTCAGGCTTTTACCATAGGTAGCAATAGCAGGAGCCGCTTCACCTATTGCCTGACCAATATAAGGACTTTTAGTGCCCGCAATCCTAAGGGCAGCTTCGAGAAGTGCCAGACCAGCCGCCTCATCACGTTGACCGCCAATGTCATCTTTTCTGACACCTAAAGCCGTAGCTAAATCCTTATACGCAGAGTCAGCCGTTAAATTAGTTTGTGCTTCCGTTAAGGCTGTATCAGCAGCACCCCTTGCAGTAAGAAAAGATGGACTCATCTTGGGAGCAACAAACTTTTCTCCTTTAATTGCTGCTATGCGTTGTGCAAATGGGTCAAAATTAGTTGTAGTGCCTGTTCCAGCTACAGCGTCTTCAGATTTTTTCAATAAAGATGCAACATCCACAGCATCGACAGCAGCCCTTTCGCCTTCTGCAAGAAGACGTGCGGCATCTTCTTTCCCCTGTTCAAGAGGCACCTCTTTAACGACTGTCCCATTATCTTGAACAGGTAGCGTTGCCACATTGTTACTACTGGAAACAGGGTCTCCCTGTCCTTTGTTAGCCAAAGTATTTACCGCTGTAAAAGATTTAGCCGCATCTTTATTTTGCGCCTCTAAGATTGCTTGCCTGTAGGCATCGGGGTCACGCAAAAACTTTTGCAAAGAACCCACAGCAGCTTTTCTACCTTTATAATCATACAAAGGATTAAAAGGCTGCTGCGGAAAGAGCCTATCCATTGCCGCTGCCGCCCTAAAGCTTGGTGATATTTTTGTAGCGGCTGGACTAAATCTTGCGTAAGGAGAACCGGGATAACCAGACTCATAAAATGCTGAAGCAAATTTTTCTGGATCAAAAGCACCCCCAGTAAAATAACTGTCTCTACTAAAAGATATCCCATCTTGTGCCTTGATCTTTGCAAGACCACCGTCAGCCATACGAGTTACTGGTAACTTATTCGCCATCGGTTGAGGAGAAGGTGCCATTGTTGTCATTGACTGCTCAATGGGCAGGTTCTGCGGTTGTGTATCCATCCTGTTCTGGGGACGTGCCAAAGCACCAAGACCCTGAGCCATGTTCGTTGCGGGGTTAAAAATATCTTCCGCAACAGTTGTCGCAGCCTGTGCTTGGTTCTTCTGATACTCTTCCTTCATTTCCTTGCGGCGACCCATCTCGGTCATCACCAGAAACTGGGGAACAGCGCCTTTGGAAAATACGTCTCGAAGCTGAGTATCGCTTAGGTCTTTCAGCTTGTCTTGAATCTGAACAAGATTTCCTACCATTTTACTTACCCTCTATCCTAATAGTTTAGACAAGCCAGCAGCACCCAGACCAAGGCTCAAAAGAGGTGCATAAGGACTTGGGGGTGCATCCAGCCTTCTAACTTCTGACTCTGGCGTAATTGGCACACCACGCAGAATAGATGACAAATATTGAAGCTGACCTCTTTCGTAATCCCTTTGGTTAACAAAGTCCGAATAAGCTAAATCAAGCTCTGCCTGTCGCCGCAGTCTTTCAGTTTCTCCGACACCAGCAAGGGCAGCAGCCTGTTCCAGCCGTGCTTTTTGTTTGGCTGGTGCCGCTGCCATAAGAGACTCTGCACCTGCCAGACCAAGACGATCAGCAGTTTCTGCTGCTTGCAATCGTTGCTGCTGCTGTGTCGCAGCATCAGCTAACGCCTGTGCCCTTGTCTTTACAGCTAATTCCTGTTGTCCCGTAGCCGCCGCTAACGCTGTATCGAAAGCCCTTGATCGTGTCTGGGCACCCATTTGATCAAGCCGC